>ERZ1643247.172-NODE-172-length-87244-cov-61.660542_pt1 | contig 87244 bp, 66 predicted proteins | sample MGYA00579264_ERZ1643247 | MGnify/ENA primary metagenome ERZ1643247 (study PRJEB29033, sample SAMEA4952262) | chicken gut metagenome | biome: Broiler Chicken; feature: Gastrointestinal Tract; material: Caecum | place: Ireland | collected 2018 | study: Broiler... | reverse complement strand
GCGAGCGCGCACGCGCTCGCGCTTTCCCCAACGGCACCGAAGCTCCAGCCGCGCAGCGGCGAGGAGTTCGGCCAGGGCGACCGCGCCAGCGAGGACTTGGGGGTTTCCAAAGGGGGGCGTCCAGCACCCCACTTTGGTCCGGGGATTCGCAAGGGGGTGAAACTCCCTTGCGCCTGTCTTTGCCTACTTTCTGCAGGAGCAGAAAGTAGGGGCCCCCGCGCGGCCCGAGCGCGTCGAAGGAATAAATTATAATTTTAAATAAAGGTAAAGAGGATAACAAAAGCCAACAGGAAGAAAAGCTCCTGGGGCGGCAAGCCCCAAAAAGAGCACCGAGCGCGTCGAAGGGGTAAAGTTAAAAAATTAAAAAAAGAAAAAAGAAGAAGAAAAAGCCCAAAAAAGCAAAAGAAACCGCCTTACCGGCGGCTTTTTTTGCGCGCTTTACAGGCGGCGCAAAAAAAGGTATACTGAAAAAGACAAGGCGGGACACAAAATAGGGCCCCGCCTTCTCCCAAAAAATAAGGAAAAACAAAGGAGGTGGCTTTGCGGATGGATATTTCCGCCTGGATGCCCGTTTTGCAGCCGGTCTTCTTCGTGCTGCGGGGCGCCGCCGCCGCGCTGACGGTCGTGCTGATCCTCTGGTGCTGGCAGTCCGTGCGGGCCGGACGCCGCCGCGAGGAACCGGTCGTCTGCCTCGAAGACCGCCGGCGCGGGCACACGCTGCCCGTGCTGTATTGGGAAAACAGCCTCGGCCGCAGCAAAAGCTGCGACATCGTCCTGCCCGACACGTCCGTCAGCCGTGACCACGCGGTGCTCATGCGCCGCCAGTCGGGCTGGTACGTCGTCGATACCGGCTCGAAAAGCGGCACGCTTCTAAACGGGCGCAAGATTCATAAGCAGACGAAGGTCCTGCCCGGCGACGTGCTGCGCTTCGGCGGGACGAGCCTTGTGTTCCGCCGCGCGACCGATACGCCCGCGGGCCAGAACCGCCGCGCGCCGCGCCGCGTCCCGTCGCAGGGCGCTTTGCTGACGCTCGCGACGGTCATCCAGCTGTTACTGTTCGTGCAGGCGCTGTTTGCGGACAATTCGTTTTTGCTTCTGCCCGTGCTGCCGTGCGCGCTCGTTTTGCTCATCGAATGGGTCTTTTTCGCGATTTCCAAGGCCATCGGCCGCGCGAATTTTGAGCTCGAAACGATCGGGTTTCTGCTTTCCGGCATCGGCATCGCGCTCGAGTGCGGCATGCGCGAGCGCTTAACCGAGGATACGCCGCAGGATTTGCCCGGGCCGTTTACGCTGTACCATTGGAGCCTCGACACGGTCTACACGCAGATCCTCATGATGGCCGCGGGGTTAGTCGTCTACAGCTTCTTAATCTGGTTTATGAAGGATTTAGACCGCGTCAATAAATTCCGCACGCCGGTGGCCGTATTGGGGCTTTTGCTGTTGCTTTTGCCGATGGTGCCGGGGATTGGCAGCTCGAGCGGCGGCGCGACGAACTGGATTTCGGTGGGCGGGCTCTCCCTGCAGCCGAGCGAACTGACGAAGCTGTGCTTTATCTTCGCGGGCGCCGCGACGCTCGACCATTTGCAGACGAAGCGCAACCTCATCGGCTACGTGCTGTTGATGGCGGCGATCATGGGCGTGCTCGCGCTCGAGCGCGATATCGGCGCCGCCGCGATCTTCTTCTTGACGTTCTTAATCATCGCGTTTCTGCGCTCGGGCTCGATGCGCACGGTCGTCTTGTTCGTCGCGCTCGCGGCGGTCGGCGTGTTCGCGCTCTTATCGATGTTCGACCACGTCAAGGCCCGCTTTGACATCTGGCGCCACGTCTGGGAGCAGCCGTACGACGGCGGGTTTCAGCAGACGCACGTCTTGACCTACGCGGCAAGCGGCGGGTTATTCGGCGTCGGCATCGGAAACGGGGGCCTCGGCGCGGGCACGGCGCCGCTTTCTGGCCAAACCCACATCACGGGCTATAACAGCGACCTCGTCTTCGGCGTCGTGATCGAGGAATTGGGCCTTGTCTTGGCCGTGGCCATCGTCGCGGTGTTCGCGATTCTCATCTTCATGGCGCGCGGCGAGGCGACGCGGTCGCGCTCGACGTTTTATTCGATTACGGCCAATGCCGCGGCCGGCATGCTGCTCGTGCAGGCGTGCTTAAATATCTTCGGCGCGACGGACGTGCTGCCGTTAACCGGCGTGACGCTGCCGTTTATCAGCGCGGGCGGCACGAGCATGATGTGCGTGTGGGGCGCCTTGGCGTTTATCAAGGCCAGCGACGAGCGCACGTACCTGACGCAGCGGGAAAGGAGGCGGCGATAACCCATGCGGACCATCGGAAAGCGTTCGGCGTTTTTGCTCGCGTTCGTGCTGGCATTTGCGGCCGGGCTTATCTTCTTCCTTTATGAATATGTCATCGACGGCGCCGACTGGGCGATGCAGCCGTACAATAACCACCTGACGGCCGGCACGACGGCGCTCGTCAACGGCAAGGTCACGGACCGCAACGGCACCGTGCTGTTAAATGTCGAAAACGGCCAGCGCACGTACGCGGAAAGCGAGGAAATGCGCGAGGCGACCTTACACGTCGTCGGCGACGAGGGCGGGAACATCTCCACGGGGGTCCAAAGCGCGTTTAAAAGCCAGCTAACGGGCTATAACCTCTTAACGGGCCTTGCGGACCTGCACACCGAGAAAAGCGGCGGCGACATCCAATTGACGATCGACGCGGACTTAAACCAGCTCGCCTACGAGGACTTTGCGGGCCGCGACGGCGCCGCGATCCTCACAAACTGGAAGACCGGCGAGATTTTGTGCATGGTCAGCATGCCGACGTTCGACCCCGCGAATCCGCCGGGCGATATCGAGACAAACGACGATTACACGGGCGTCTACGTCAATAAGGTCCTCTCGGGCCAATTGACGCCGGGTTCGGTGTTTAAGCTGTTCACGGCCGCGGCCGCGATTGAGAACCTCCCGGACTTAGACAATATGACCTTCCACTGCACGGGCTCGGAGACGTTTAACGGCAACGAAGTCACCGACGTCTCCGCTCACGGCACGCTGTCGTTCCGCGACGCGCTCGCGCATTCGTGCAACGTCGCGTTCGCGGAGCTCGCCGTGCAGATCGGCGCGGACAAGATGACCTCAACCGTGCAGAGCATGGGGCTGTTAGACCCGTTTGAAATCGATTCGATTCAGGTCGCGGCCGGGAATTACGACGTCGCCGGGGCATCGGAGGACCGCCTCGCGTGGTCCGGCGTCGGCCAGGACAAGGACCTCGTCAATCCCGCCTACATGGTCCGCCTGATGGGCGCGATTGCGAACGGCGGCGTGCCGGAAAAGCTCCACTTCATCCAGAACGCGACCGGCGACCTCGGCGTCGGCGGGACCTTCGGGCAGACCGAGGACGACGAGCGCCTGCTCTCGGAATCCACCGCGAACCGCCTGCGCGATTACATGCGCTACAACGTCGAGGGCTATTACGGCGACAGCACGTTCCCCGGTATCAGCCAGGTCTGCGCGAAGACCGGCACGGGCGAACTCGGCGGCGAACACAACAACAACGGCTGGATGGTCGCGTTCTCGCTCGACGAGAGCACGCCCTACGCCGTCGCCGTCGTCGTCGAGCACACGCCGGAATACGGCTCCCAGAGCGCCGGCGTCATCGCGAAGGACCTGCTCGCGGCCGCCGCGCAGAAGGGGGAATGACGCGCCCCCGGGCATCTATTTCAGAGAAAATCACAGTTTCAAAAAGATCTTTTCGGAAGATATTTTTCAGATATTTTCAGATGTTTTTGATTTGAAAAGAAAAAGGCCGTGCCGCCTTTCTGCATCGCTGTGGAGAGCAGAAAAGCGGCACGCCTTTTTTATCGCTTTTTATGATTGCTGAAAATTTTAGGAAGCGGCATCCGGAGGCCCGTCTGCGGCCTCGTCCGCGAGTACCCGGAGGGTATCCTTCGCGCGCGTGATGTGGTACGAAAACACGACCTGCGTCTTTTCATCCAATGTGCGGTCGAGGCGGTCGGCGGCTTCTAAGTCCGCGAGCGCCTCGCGGTAGCGCGCGGTGCGCTGCGCGACGGCAAACACGGAGCCGTCCGCGTTGCGCAGCGGCTTCCATTCGGTGGTATAAAGCCGGATGTCGTTTTCGAGCGCTTGCAGCGCCTGGCGCACCTGCAAAAAGTCGGGCGGGGAGAGGCGGGTTTCACACGCCTCGAGTGCTGCCTGCAGCCGCTTGAGCACGAGCCGGTCGTTTTGGAAGATCATCGGCGCGTAGTTTGGCGGCAGGAGGATAAAATTAATGAGCACCGCGAGCATGATGCCCACAGCGGCCGCCAGTAAAGCGTTGACCGCCGTCGCGAACGTGCCGTCCGCCGGGTCGTGCAGCAGCATCACCCCCATGCAGAACGCGCTCATCACCATGCCCTGCGGGATTTTTAAGAGCTTACAGACGTACATCACCGCGATGATGCCCACCCCGCACAGCCCCGCGTTATGCGGCGACAGGCGGAAGAGGATGGTCCCGCACAAAAGCCCGAGCACCGTCCCCGCCAAGCGCTCCATCGCGCCGCGCAGGGAATCGTCCATGTTGCGCTCCATGCTCAAGACCGCCGCGACGACCGCCACGAGCGGCTGCTCAAAATGGGCCAGGTCACACAAAAGCAGCGACACCGTCGCCGCGAGGCCGGTTTTAAAGATGCGAAGCCCGAGCCGGGCCCCTTTTTTCTGCGCGTTCATCGGATGCCGTGCAGCGCAAAGCGCAGCACGTCCCGCGGCGCCTCGGCGATCGCGTGGGCGTGGGCGGCCTCAAGCTCGGCCCGGTCGCGGAAGCCCCACAAGACCCCGACGGTGTCCATGCCGGCGGCAGCCCCCGTCTGCATGTCCGTGTTCGTGTCGCCGATGTAAAGGCAGTCGGCGGGCATGACCCCGAGCTCTTTTGCGAGAAGCAGTGCGCCGTCGGGCGCGGGCTTTCGCGGCACGCCTGCGCGCTGGCCGTGCGCCGCGTCGAAGGTCCCCGCAGGGAAGCGCTTTAAGACCGCGTGCGCCATGTCGTCGGGCTTATTCGAGAGCACGCCGATTCGAAGCCCCGCTTTGTGCAGGTCCGAAAGCAGCTCCCGGATGCCCGGATAGTCGGTGACCTCCGCGCCGGGGTCGGCCGCGTAGTACGCGTCGTACAAACTGCCCACGCGCTCGACCTCGCTTTCCGCGTACCCTTCCGGCGCGACGGTGTGGAGCATGTTGTTTAAAAGCCGCACGCGGCCGTTGCCGACCAAGCGGCTGTACGTCTCCACCGGGATTTCCGGGTATCCGCAGTCGCGAAGCGTGTGGTTTGCAAACTTCGCAATCGAGCGAAGCGTATTTGCAAGTGTCCCGTCCAAATCAAAAATACAGGCCTTATACATCGGAAATCACACCTTTTTCACAAGTTCTCCCGTGCATTTGTAGATAGATCCACCCGGCACGACGCCGCGCACGCAGCTCGTCGGATAGATGGTCGCGTCTTTGCCGACGACCGTGCCCGGGTTTAAGACGGCGTTGCAGCCGACCTCGACGTGGTCGCCGAGCATCGCGCCGAATTTTTTAAGCCCCGTCTCGATGGGTTCCGCCGTGTGGACGACGACGAGCTTTTTGTCCGCCTTGACGTTGCTCGTAATCGACCCCGCGCCCATGTGCGCGAAATAGCCCAAAATGGAGTCGCCGACGTAGTTATAGTGCGGCACCTGCACGTGGTCAAAGAGGATCACATTTTTAAGCTCCGTCGAATTCCCCACAACACAGTCGGCGCCGACGAGCGCGCTGCCGCGCACGAATGCGCCCGGGCGCACCTCCGTGTTCGGCCCGATGATGCACGGCCCGGCCAGATAGATGTTCGGGTAAAGCTTCGCGCTTTTCGCGACCCAAACGTCCTCTTGCCGCTGTTCATAGTCGTCGCGCGAGAGCTTTGCGCCAAGCGCGCGCACGAAGTCCCGGATTTCCGGCAGCGCTTCCCACGGATACGTAAACCGGCGCAATAGATCCTCCGCGGCCGTGTGGCCGAGCGTGTACAGCGCCGCAATCGTACATGCGTCTTTTTCCACTTTCATGAGCAAAAACTCCTTTCCGCCTATCCTAGCAAGCGATCGTTTCTATTATATGGAGATTTTCCGTCCGGGTCAATAGACAAACCGCACGGCCGCCGGTATAATAAAAAGAAGAAATTGGACAGAAAACGGCGCTGCCATCCGCGCCGGGACCCGCAAAAAAGGAGGAAACCGTTTCATGCGAACGACGCTGCCGTTTCGGAAAAATGAGGTGCACACGCTTTCGATTACCGGCTACACGGCCGAGGGGCGCGGGGTCGGCCGGCTTCTGGGCGCCGCCGTCTTCGTGCCCGGCGCCGCTTTGGGGGATACTTTAAACGTGCGCATCTTAAAGACGGAGAAGACGTACGCCTACGGGAAAATCGAGGAGATCCGAACCCCCTCGCCGGACCGCATCGCCCCCGACTGCCCGCAGTTTGGGAAATGCGGCGGCTGCGCGTTCCGGCACCTGCGCTATGAAGCGGAGTGCCGGGCAAAGGAGCAGCGCGTGCGCGATGCGCTCGAGCGCGTCGGCGGACTCGACCCGGATTTGGTGCAGCCGATCCACCCGGCCGCGTCGCCCGACCGCTACCGCAATAAGGCGCAGTTCCCATTAGGGCTCGACGAAAACGGCCGCCTTTGTGCGGGCTTTTTTGCGCCGCACAGCCACCGCATCGTGCCGTGCGAGGACTGCCGCTTGCAGCCGGAGGTCTTCCGCGACGCCGTGCGGGCCGTAAAACGTTGGCACCGGGAAACCGGGGAGTCCGTCTACGACGAGGGGACCGGCAAGGGCCGCCTGCGCCATCTGTACCTGCGCGCGGCGATGGGGGACGGCGGCGTGATGGTGTGCCTTGTCGTAAACGGCAGCGGCGTCCAAAACGAGGCGCGGCTCGCCGAACTGCTGCGCGAAGCGGTCCCGGGCCTTCAAAGCGTCGTCCTCAACATGAACACAAAGCGCACGAACGTGATTTTGGGCCCTTCCTCCCGCACGGTGTGGGGGGAAGACCACTTGACGGACACACTGTGCGGCCTGCGCTTTTCGATTTCCCCGCACAGCTTTTACCAGGTCAACCGCGACGGCGCCGAGCGCCTGTACGAAAAGGCCGCCGAATACGCCGCGCTTTCGGGCAATGAGACGCTTTTCGACCTCTACTGCGGCACCGGCACGATCGGCCTCTCGATGGCGCACAAGGCCGGGCGGGTAATCGGCGTCGAGGTCGTCGAGCAGGCGGTCGCCGACGCGCGCGAGAACGCAAAACGCAACGGCATCGAAAACGCGGAATTTTTCTGCGCGGACGCGCCGAAAGCCGCCGCGCGCCTAAAGGCACAGGGGGTTCGGCCGGACGTCGTCGTGCTCGACCCGCCAAGAAAGGGCTGCGGCGAAGCGCTCGTGCACACGGTCGCCGAACTGGCGCCCCGGCGCGTCGTCTACGTCTCCTGCGACCCGGCCACGCTCGCGCGCGACTTAAAGACGTTTTCCGCCTGCGGCTACACCCTGCGCGAGGCCACGCCGTTCGATTTATTTCCCCGCACCGCGCATGTCGAGTGCGCCGCCTGGCTTTCGAGGTGAGAAATCGACGCAAAGAAAGCGCGGGTGGAGTTCTCGAAGATATGGATATGTCCGGACTTCAGGTCGTGAATTGTTGAAAAACTGCGCGGATGTGTATGATAACGCGCACCGGATGGATTTTCTCGTATATGTGTGCTATAATTACCTTATATCACTGAAATCACTTTTTAAGATAAAAAGAATTAAAATTATGAATATTAAATATAACAATTGAGAAGTCCTTTATAAAGTGGAGATGACGAAACAATAGCTCGAAGGATAGGTGAAAATAGATTACAATATGATTAAAAATACATGTTTGCTTTAAAATTATAAAATGATGTTTTGAAAGAATCTGTAAAACGCCGAGTCATTTTTTGTGAGATTAAGAACTTTGTTTTAGGCAAGCAGCTGAAAGCAAATATGAAAGAAGTTGGATTCAATGGCGAATCAAGCGCCGTTTACAGAATATGAAGCAGTGATTCTTTTAAACGCGTACCTGAAAGTGCTGTCAGGTGATCTTACGCGGATGGATTCTGTCAGGGAGTGTTCCGCAAAGCTGCGTCAGATGGCAATCAATGCAGGTGTCAAGATTGATAGCGTTTATAGAAATGTCAATGGCATTTCGTGGCAAATGGCGAGCATGGAATCCGCTTATCAGGGCCATACAATTCTAAAGCCGGCTACACGATTATTTCAAGAAACGGTTTTGCTGTTTTGGAAAGAGAATGACAAGTACCAAGCATTGCTCCAAGAGGCGGAGCGCATGGTAAGTGGGCAACAAGACGATCGAGCGGTGTTTCTGTCATGGCTTTCGAAGAATGTTTCGAGAGCACAATTTTCGAAGCGGTCTAGGGCTTTGAACGAGGTCGAGCGGCAGGCAAAGAAGATGAAATGGATTGAAGATTCGTTATTTGAGAACCTGGATCTGCATTTTGTGCGAAAGCTTCAATCGAATATTGAATCGAGCATCCTTTTTAAGTTTACGCATAGGAAACAATGGAATGCGATCTGCACTGTGCTGAAAGATTTGTTGCAATTTTCCATTCAAAAAGTTGCCGAGAAGAAACCGTCAAAGGCAATCACAACCATAGCCGTCGCGGGACCGGGTGAGGAAGGAACCACATTTGCCGAGGTGCCGAATGCATCGGACAAAAATAAAAATAGAATGGAAGTTGAGAAAATTAACCTGCAAAAAGATTTTCCAAAAGTCAAAGCATCTTCCACTATGAGCCTCACCGATGTTGAAATGAATCCACAGATGGAATTTACAAAGTCCGTAACGCGTTCATTCAACAAAGAAAATGTAAAGTATGGGAACAAACCGAATGTAGAAACCTTCCAAACGCCACAAAAAAATCAGATTCAGGGAAGCCAAGAGAAATTTTATCATTGGATGAAAGAAGTCCAATTTATGTCAGAGAATACGTGTCGTAGTTATCTCTCTGCCATAAGGGGCGCAGAGCGATTTGCGCAGGAGCATGCGTTATCCTCCCAAAAGCTTTATACAGAAGATGCGGCTGAGGCAAGGGCAACGGCAGATGCTTTGTTCGTTGATCCGGATTTCATTGAGCACAATCGCGAGCAACATAACCGTTTTCGAGCAGCCATCACGAAGCTTCTTGCTTTTTATGGCTGCAGTTGGAGTCCAAATGAAAGGAAATTTTTACAGGAAAATGAGGGGAAGTCCCCACAAGACGCTGCTCCTTCCATTGATGCGACACCGTATGTAGAAATTCTTGTGAAATATTTTCGGAAAGGATACCGCTTGTCCTCTCATTTGGATATGAAAAAATTGCGCAGATACTACGAGGATTCAACAGGAAAAGAACTAAATCTTGACCAGGAGACGCTTGAAACTGCCATAAAGAAGTGTGGCGTCGTTTACGACGGAAAACTTTATATGCCGCAGACGATGCTGAGCGAGAAAATAAAAGAGCAGATTCTTTCTTTTATTGAAAAACGCTTTGAAGAAGGAGGATCTGCAATCTATTATGAGGCTATTTTTCAGACATTTTCCAACGAACTTCTCAATTCCAAGATTTTTAATGTAGAGATGCTGAAGGCCTATTTGTCGTATTGTATAGGTAATAAGTATTATGTTGGAAAAAGTTATATATCGAAAACGCATGACACAGAGGTCGATCCCATCGAGGAAGTACGGCAATGTTTGCTGGAATATGATGCGCCGGTGAAGGTAGACAAGCTTTGTGAAAGGCTTCCACATATCGACAAGACAAAGATTCGGTCCATTTTAGAGTCAAGCAGTGAATTCGTTCGGAATAGTAAAGGAGAATACTTTCATGCAGACTCTTTGCATCTTACTGAAGAAGAGTTGGAGAACATTGCAACGGTAGTTGCTTCCGGTATTGCAGAACATGAATTTATTAGCGGGAACGAGCTATATGATGCCATACAGAAAAAATATCCGAATACATTTGAAAAGAACTCGATTTTTTCCAGAATTGGATGGAGAGATGCACTAAAATACAAATTAGGAGATCAATTTTCGTTTGTTGGAAACATTATCAGTAGAGCAGGTACATCAATATCGATGAGCGATGTCTTTGCAGAGTATGGCAGGAGACGGCCAAAATTTTCTCTCGATGAGTTAAACCAATTTGCGAACAGCATAGGGTCAACGATTTATTTTGACGCTTTGTATACTCATGCGATTCGAATCAGCTATCAATGGTTTGTGGAGAAAAGCAAGGCATGGTTTTCGATTGAAGAGACAGACAATGTCCTGGATCGCTTCTGTACGGGGCCATACATGCCGATCCGTGCAGTCTCAGAATTTGTAACATTTCCGGATGCGTCGTTCCCTTGGACGGAATATCTATTGGAGCAGTACGTTGCGTTTTACAGCGAGAAGTTCTATCTACTGCACAGTCAGTACAACAAAAATTGTGTTGTTGGAGCTATTGTAAGGCAGTCGTGTTTGTTTGATTCCTTTGATGATCTGTTGGCGGATCTTCTTGCTGGCAGCGGAATTCCTCTTCGCAAAAAAGAGGCACTAGATTACCTTGCAGAGAATGGATATATCGCTCGTCGCTCCTACACAAATATTGAAACATTGATTCTCAACGCCAGAGCAAAAAGAAATCAGAAGGAGAAATAATGTATGTATTCCTACACATGGGATGAAGAGACAGGAGGCCTGTTGCTGAACAGCTCGCCGCTGCAATTCAGCAAGGAGCCGCGTCCTGTGTATTATAAAGAATTGGATATTCTGGGGTTTGATCAGTACTGGAAGTACGATCGAAATGACAGCTATCCTTATATGTGGGCGGAGGCAAACAACTATTTCTACCGAGGGAGGCTCGTTGCCAAGACCAGGGGCGGCTCTCTTTATACCGCGCCGAAACTCCTCCTTGTGGATGAACCGGAACCCAATGGTGCGCCGCTGCGTTTTATTGACGTTCCTGCTATGGTAGAGAAAAACCGCGACTTGCTGGAGAAACTTGTACAGGATACAATTAAAAAAATATATAATACATATATGGACTACCGCGACAAGGTGGACGTATTCTATGTTGCCTTCAGCGGTGGAAAAGACAGTATAGTTACTTTTGACCTTGTACAACGGGCATTACCACATAATGATTTTAAAGTTTTGTTCGGAGATACTGGAATGGAATTTCCTGATACATATATTACAGTTAATGTCATAGAGAAACAATGTAAAGAAGAAGAAATAGAGTTTATAAGGGCCAAATCAGCTTTTTCTCCGAAAGAATCGTGGCAAAAGTTTGGACCTCCTGCAACTGTAATAAGATGGTGTTGCAGTGTTCATAAAACTGTGCCTCAAATTCTTACGCTTCGAGAATTTACAGGCAAAACGAATTTTACCGGAATGGCGTTTATTGGTGTGAGAGCGAGTGAAAGCCTTTCTAGAAGTGAGTACGATTATGTGAGCTTGGGTGAAAAACATAGAGGGCAATATAGTTGCAATCCAATTTTGGAATGGAATTCTGCTGAAGCGTATTTATACATTTTTGAGAATAACATTTACTTAAATGAAGCGTACAAAAAAGGTAATAGACGTGTAGGCTGTTTGCTTTGTCCACGTGCAGCAGAGAGAAATGATTTTATGGCTAGGAAATGGTATCCCAAAGAATTTGATACCTTGGTTGATACTGTGAAATTTCTTTATAAAAATAGGTTTTCTTCTGAAAGTCAACTAGAAGAATTCATTGAAAATGGTGGTTGGAAAGCACGCAAAAATGGACGTGATATTGATATATATCTGAATTATGTTGAAAATAGCAACAAAGAATTCAGCACAATAAAAATATCACAAGCAAAAACACCTTGGAAAGAATGGATCAAAACGATCGGTGTTTTGCTTAATGGTTCAAACCCCTATAAAATTCTTTTTCGAGACGAACAATACATTTTTGATGTTGTTGAGAATGAAGGGAATATCGAGGTTAAATATGATACCGAGATTTCTCGAAGTAATCCGTTATTTATAAAATTGCTTAAAAATGTATTTCGAAAAGCAGCCTGCTGTGTCGGATGTCGTGAATGTGAAGCTGATTGCCATAATGGTTGTATCTCAATGAAAGAAGGAGTTTTGCATATTAGTGAAAATTGTGTGCATTGTTTTCAGTGCCATAAAGTTGAAAAAGGCTGTTTAGTTTATAAATCATTAGAAATGCCAAAAGGGGGGCTAAAACTGTTGACTACAAAGAGCTTAAATTGTTATTCCCACCACGCTCCCAAAATGGAGTGGTTTGTACAGTATTTTGAATTGAAGAATGATTTTGACAATAATCACTCATTGGGATCGCAAATGTATAGCTTCTTCAAGCGATTTTTAAGAGATGCCGAGCTTCTTGATGGAAGCGGATTTAGCAAGACTGCGCAAGTAATTGACAAATTGGGATTGAGCAATGATGCGTCATGGGCAATCATGTGGGCAAATCTTGCTTATACCCCTCAAATTCATTGGGTAGTAAAACGATTGAACATGAACGAAACCTATACAAAGGAGTATACGCTTTCATTATTGGTTGCCGATGGGGCCAAAGAAAGTTGGGTGAAAGATATTTGGAGTTCTTTTTCCAGAATTGTAGAATTGCCTTTTAATGTAGTTGGATTTGGAGTTCCCAACAAGGAAAAAGGAAAGCTTGTTTCAATTACGAGAACATCATGGAAAACGCCAAATCCATTAGTAATACTTTACAGCCTTTACAAATTTGCTGAAGCCTGTAGAGGCTATTATCAGTTTACTTTGCGACGTCTTCTTGACTTTGATGTAGAGAGTGATGGCGTTAGCCCCGCTCAAATCTTTGGGTTGGATCGATCTGTGATGGAAAAACTGCTCGTTGGATTGGGTATCAACCATCCCGATTTTATCACCACACAGTTTACGCTGGATCTTGACACGGTAACGCTGAATTCGGAAAAGACTTCAGCGGATGTTCTTACGTTGTTTTGAGGAGAGATACAATGCCTATTTGGGAGAAATACCGCCACTATTTCGATATTGATCCGGACTATTTTCCTGCGGTCAATGAGGCGGTTATCAACAGCAAACCGGACATGTGGAAGAAGTTCTTCCCTCACGAGACCTTTGTCAAACTGCTCCGGAATACCGTCAACGTGCTGGACCGGAAGCAGAAACTTTCGATCTGGGTGGAAGGTGCTTATGGCACCGGTAAATCACATGCCGTTTTAACAGAGAAAAAGTTATTGGATGCCAACGCAGAGGAGACCAAAGCGTATTTTGAGCGGTATCATCTGGATATGGATCTATATAACAACCTTCAGCGCATCAAAGAAAGCGGAAAGATCCTGACGGTCCATCGCTATGGTTCTTCAAACATTTACGGCGATAATGACCTGGTCTTGGCTGTGCAGGAGAGCGTGGAGAAAGCGCTTGCTGCCGCTGGCATTGAGAACCAGGGAGCAGACTCCCTAAGGGAGTCCGTGATTCGCTATCTTTCCGATGAGGAAAACAAGCAGAGTTTTAACGTTTACGTGCAAGGCAGCTATAGGGATCTCTTTGGTGGAGACGATGTGGATGCTATCGTACAGAAACTCAAGGTCTATCAGGATGCACCCCTTCATACTTTGATGGAGAAAATCTTTAAGGTGGCGCGTGAGCGCCAGATTCGAGTTTTTACCATGACGGTAAGGGATTTGTGCGACTGGCTGATCGATGTGATGCATGCAAATGGACTGAAAGCCATTGTCTTCATCTGGGATGAATTCACGGAGTATTTTTATAACAATGCCCGAAATCTCACCGGATTTCAGGAACTTTGCGAATTAAGCGAGACAGAGCCTTTTTATTTTATCTTGGTCACACACGTAAGTACGAGCCTGTTTTCTGAGGATGACAAGGATTTTATCAAACTGAATGGCCGCTTTGTCAATCCACATAGTCAGATCAGCCTTCCTGAAAACATCGCCTTCCAGCTGATGGGCGCTGCAATGGAAAAAAACAAGGACGAAACGATTCTTGAGGATTGGAAAGGTATTTTGGATGATCTTGCTGATCGCACCAAGGATTCTCGGAAGGCCGTAAAGGGTATTGCAAACATCAGCGATAAAGAGATGCTTGACATTTTGCCAATTCATCCCTATACAGCATTGCTATTAAAGCACCTTTCCTCTGCATTTGGCTCCAACCAGCGGAGTATGTTCGATTTCATAAAAAATGACCGCGGCGATGAAATTAAGGGATTTCAGTGGTTCATTGATAATTTTGGGCCAGAAGACGACAATCCACTTCTCACTATTGATATGTTGTGGGAGTTCTTCTACGACCAGGGCAGAGATCTGCTCACGCAGAACATTCGCTCCATTCTGGATTATTTTACGAGACGCTCGAACCAAAAACTTGATCCGGACGAGAAGAGAGTTCTGAAGACCGTTCTTCTGCTAGATGCAATCTCGCAGCACGCAGGCGAGACGGTGGATCTGCTGATTCCAAACGAGAAAAACATTGATCTGGCCTTTGAGGGCAGTGACCTTGAAGACGGCGCGAGCCGCATCGCGGAGCGCCTTGTCCGAGACAAGGTCTTGTTCAAAAAGCAGCTTGGCGCAGGCAAATTCCAGTATGCTGCGTATATTAGCGAAGTCGATGAGGCGGAACTGGAACAGTACAAGAAGAAAGTGGATGAAAAAGATACATTTTCAATTATTCAGGAAAAGTTGGCGGATCAAACGACGGTGGCAGAGGCGATCACGCTCCACGGAGCGCTCGGCCTTCGCTATGAGCTGCAGCCTACATCTGTGAAGCATTTTGAGCAAGTCGTTCGCGAAATCCGTAATAGAGAAATAGAGCGGGAGGGTCGGATCCCGGCCGTCGTCTGTTTTGCCAAGGACGAGAGGGAAGCGGTGTCTATTTCCCAAAAAATCAAGTATGCGCTGGAGAATGAAAATACGCCTGTGGTGTTTATTGATGCGACCACGACGCCCTTCGGCGTGGATAGCTACGAGCAGTACCGCAATGAGATTGCAAATGCCGACTACCAGGCCGGAAAGGAAAACACTTTACATGCACAGTATGTGAAGAATGCGCAAGATGTTCTGAAAAGCTGGAAAAATCGCATCGCTGCCGGCGGGTTTTTCGTGTATACGAAAGAGAAACCGGCTGGAGAGCGCGCAAATACGATGGATGCCTTACTGGAGATCCTTTTGGCTGTGGATAAGGAAAGGTTTCCGCGCTGCTTGGAGGGCGAATATCACGTTTTGCCCACGATGTTTGGCCGTTCGCAACTAAAGCTTGGTGTGGAGTGCGGTGTAACGAGAAAGACGCGGCAGATGTATTCTTCCGGCAACGTCAATACAAAGCTCGAGACCGCACTGAAGGAGGCGTGGGACGACCCCGTATACTGGAAGACACGCCCGAATCTTTTGGTTTCGAAAATTAAGATCGATGTCGATCACTTTATTCAGGAGGCATTTGAAATAGAGGCTGGACAGGTATCGATCCGCAGTCTCTATGACATGTTGAAAGCGAAACCCTATGGATTTATGCCTTGTAGTTTTACGGCTTTCATCTTGGGGTTTGTGCTGAAGGAATACCTCGATGGCTCATATAACTGGAGCGATGGCCTTACGAATGATGAGCTGACTCTGGACAAGTTAAAGGAAATGGTAAACGAAGTCATTTCCCTTCAGTATACGCCAAATCCGCGCTATCGGGATAAGTATATCGTCAAGATGACAGATGCTGGGAAGGCCTTTTATGAGATCACTTCTTATGCTTTTGGTATTTCGTTAAATCTTTGCACCTCTGTTGAGCAGACGCGGGATTATATTCGGAATAAAATGAAAGAATTCTCATTCCCTATTTGGACAATCAAATTTGTTTTGCAGAATCAGTCGCTTCAGACTGATCAAACCGTCTTGAAAAAACTGATTGACAGCTATTGTGGAATCGCGAATAGCAACAATCTGGATAAAACGAAGACAGACAATGAAATCGCATCTTCTATTGGAGAGCTGAGTATCCAGTATCCAAAAGCGAAGGAAGATCTCAAAGCGGTTTTGACAAAGGAGAACTGCACAGAGGGCATGCGCGCGTATGTGCAAGATTTTGAAGGCGGAGCGCTCGTTTCTCTAGCCGATGAAATTGGTGACAACGGCCAGTACATTAACGTGTTGCGCTCGAAATTCGATGCGGACGCGGCAAATTGGGTGTGGAATGTAGAAACTGCCCAGCAAAAAATCCGCGAGACGATTGTGGAGTATCGAATTATTGCGGAGAGCAATCGGGTGCTCCCGAAGTATACATCCTTCTCTGACACCATCCGCGAATGGTGTAATAAATGCGACTTGATTCGGATTTCTTATGCAGCATCCAAGGATTATCTTGGAGATGTTGCACCCTTCCTGGAGCTCCTTCATACAATTAAGAAGGCTGGGACCATTCTTGACTCTCAGAAGCAGAAGTTTTTGGATTTGCTGATTGCCCATGCGCAGGAGTTCAATACTTTCTATGACAATCAGATCGACCTCTTCAAAGAGGTGTGTGCCTATTATCTGGATGACTTTTCTGATGAAGAGATACGAGTGCTATATCAGACGATCCCGGCTGGTACTTTTACGAACGGAAAAAACGAGTATCTGACACTGGTCGAAAGAAAGGTGAAGGAATATCGTGATTCCTTAAATAAGGAGCGCCTGAAAAAGTTCTGGAGCGAGAAGACGAAAACGGCCTCGCCGAGACAGTGGTCGAAAGACCATCTGATGCCGATCCTTTGCTTAGTACCCGACGAGGATGTGCTGACCGCACGTGCCGCTTTCAATGCCGTCAACCAAAGCCGTCCGGATGCAGATTCTGTCGAGAAAGCGCTTGCTTATTTGGAAAAAGCCTCGTTTTACAGCGTAATGAATGACCAAAAAGCATTGGATCATATTTTTCAAAAGCGCATTCTAAAATCCTATGCGGTCATGTTGACCAATATTGATGACGTGAAGGTGTATTTGAATCATTCCGTTTCTGCTGAACCTTATGAGTGGTTTGGCCTTCCTGAGGTAGACAAGAAGTTAAAACAAATGGCAGAAGACAAGTATGTCCATGAAGGCTATATAAAGGCGCTGGAAAAGATCGATGGCATGGAAGTTGATGAGGTGAAGCGCTACCTGAAGGAACTCGTCAAGGATAATATGATCGTCGGTATGGAGATCATCAAGAAAAATTGAGGAGACGGTTATGAGTCTGAACCAATACATGCAAAAAATTGACAGATATTTGTTAAAAGATGAATGTCTTCCTCTCATTGTGGATGTACAAAACGATGAAGAGCAAAGGGCGCTTGTCCAGCATTATAATGTGGGGGAAACTGTCTTGCTCACGGCGTCCAACTACTGTGCGCAGGATGAAATGCCACGTCTCGACACGCTTCTCAATGATATGACCTCAAAGAAGGCGGTCATGGTTGTTACAGGGGTAACCACTTTCCTGAAATTGGAAGGCGCACAGGCATTGCAACGGTTTTTGCGTCAGCTTCTTACGATGTGTATTCCAGGGCATGTGCTCTTTATCACCTATCAATGTAAGCAGTTTCTGCCTGTTTCAGATATCAGGCTTGGCCGACAAATCCTCGTGATAAACGGGGCTGAAAAAAAGGTGCCGGATATCGTCTTTACTGCACCTGGGATTTCTCTCCCGGAAAGCAGTGCATCCATCCAGGGACTCGAAAATTTCGCAGAGGTAGCACAGGTGGATTTTGCGGATGCGATTTATGTGATTACGAAAAAGAAAAAGAGTGCGTTTCCCAAAGCGCTCTACTGCCTTTCTAGCATTGAAAATGCATACGATGCCCTCATCAGGAAGGATCCTGTAACCAGAATACTGCCGAAGTCGCTTGGAACAGAGGCAGAGTGGAGCTATGCGCTTCAGCTTTTTAAAAACAAGTCCAGCTGGGCAGATGTTATTGACGAAAATTTTGGTGGTCCCAATATGTTGGAACATGTGCTTTCCAACTACGAGAACTTTTCCACCGACAGAAGGTGGCTGTACTTTGTGGCTCTGAAGCTTTATGGGGCAAAAGGCAATTGGTGCCTTATGACTGCGGCGCAGCTGGCCAGTGACATGGATGACTTCACAAAGCAGGTATACTACTGTCTTCTGGACAAATCCATAGAAGACGAGGACTTTTGGGAATGTTACGAGTCCAGAAAGAATGTTCTTCGAGAAATAGGAATTACTGGCCCGGAGTTGACTTCATATTGCAAAGTTGTGTTCATAAAAGGAATTTATACTATATGTTATCTGACAGATAACACGCAGAAGGAGCAGGAGACGATCTTTGCGTTTCTCGATCAATATGGATTGGAAATCGAGAAAACGAAGCTGATGGAAATCCTTAAAAAAGTATATCCTGCCCTCTACGAGTATCTGCTTCCGTATGATTTTAAAAATGATTTGCTGAATCAGTATTTTCAGGATTACAAATACCAGAAAGTCATCAATAAGCTTCTGCCAGAATTTGTGGTGAAAGTGGAGAAACAGGCGCAAGAGCGCGCGTACAATCACCTGCTGCACCCGCGCTCGTCTGTGATTGAGCAGCTGGACAAGAAAGATGCGCAGCTCTATTTTATGGACGCGATGGGCGTCGAGTATCTGCATTATATTCTTTCCGTTTGCAAAGAGCTGCACTTGCTCGCAGACATTAAGGTATGTGTCGCGGAGTTGCCGTCAATTACGAGCCAAAACAAGGAGTTTTTAGATTCTTTTTCAGATTCGGGACATCCGATTATTTCTATTAAGGACATCGATGACATCAAACACCACGGGAAATACGACTACGACTTTTATAAAAACTCAAAGCTTCCGATTTATCTGAGCAAGGAGCTGGAGGTTATCCGCAATGTCCTCGTGAAAATCAAGAATGACCTGTCTGAGGGGAAGATGAAGCGTGCCTTTCTGATTGCCGACCACGGCGCGAGCAGACTGGCCGTCCTTCACGACACCGAAAATGTGTGGGAAATGTCCGAGAAGGGGCAGCATTCCGGAAGATGCTGCCCGAAAAGCGATGTGGATGAAAGGCCGGCTTTTGCTGCGGACGCCGGAAATTTTTGGGCATTAGCAAATTATGATCGCTTCAAAGGGGGGCGCAAAGCAAATGTGGAAGTGCACGGCGGCGCTACCCTTGAAGAGCTGTGTGTCCCGGTTATCGAATTGACCTACCTAACGGCAAAACCAGAGATTCTACTGATGTCCGTTGAGAAACAGGAGACAAGACTCCATGAAACACCAATCATAGCGGTCAGCTTTCGGAAGAAGGCTGCGCTAAAGATTTTCTCATCTATTCCCCTGCAAAATGTCAGTGTTGTTATCAACGGGAAGTCCTATTCTGCCGAGGAGTGTGATGGCCGGTTCTATCGGGTCGAAATGCCAGAACTGAAAAAGTCGAATATCTATTATGCGGATGTGTATGCGGGGGACAATGAAATTGCTGAACACCTTCCTTTCATCATCCAAAAAGAAGGGCAGCAAGAAAGAAACCTGTTGTGATTTGGAGGAAAACGTATGGACAAGCTTCGTGAATGCTTTGATGAGATGGTGGTCTATAAGGACCTAAAGAAGAGCAATTTCTTTTCCTCCCTTGGCCTTCCCTCTTTCCTGCGAGACTGGGTTCTCAAAAGATTTGAAGATGACGAAGGAAATTATAATATTGAGGAGGTTACTGCGTTTATCCGGACCTATCTTCCCAGAAAAGAAGAATGGATTCGTATTAAGGATCGAATTGTTCATGAAAATGAACATGTAAGGATTCTTACAAAAGTTGGAATCGATATCGATATCAAGACTGGAGAAATTACATTTTCACTGCCAAATTTCGGGCTTTCAAATAAAGAAACGATTATAGAACCACAAGTTTGGGAAATTTATAAAGAGGAACTAACCAATGGACAGGAGACATGGGGAATCATCGAACTCGGGTATCGTATGCCGGATGACACTGTCAAACCGAAGGTTACGGGAAAGATCAAAATGACAAGTTTTACAAATTTTTGTCCGTATGTGGCTGATCTCGAGTTTTACAAGGATGTCCGTGCAGAATTTACAATCTCTGAATGGATTGACATTATCCTCGGCGCAATCGATTATAATGCACAGGGGTATAAAGATGAGAATGAAAAATTGACGATGCTCGCTCGTCTGCTTCCCTTTGTTGAAAAGCGACTCAATCTGTTGGAGTTAGCTCCTAAAGGAACAGGAAAATCGTATGTTTTCGGAAATGTGAGTAAATATGGATTTCTTACGGATGGCGGAAAGATCACCAGAGCGAAAATGTTTTATGACAAATCTCGTAGAATACCCGGCTTTATTGTTGGACATGACTATGTGGCAATTGATGAGGTGAAACTTGTAACCTTCGATAATATGAACGAGATGCGCTCTGTGATGCAGGGCTATATGGAACGTGGAAGATTTAATATAGATGGCTATGAGGGCGAGTCTGATGCAGGAGTTATATTGCTTGGAAATATTTCTATTGAAAATATGAATGAATATACAAGTATGTTTTCGGAACTTCCAAACCTTTTTCAAGAAAGTGCCTTGGTGGACCGAATTCATGGTTTTATCAAGGGATGGGAAATTCCTAAAATGAAGGATAATCTCAAGATTTCAGGATGGGCGCTTAATTCCGAGTATTTTTGCACGATTATGCATATGCTCAGAGACGATGCTAGTTATCGCGTCATTGTCGATGAACTGGTGGACTTCTCCGATGATGCCTATGTGCGGCATACTGAAGCGGTTAAGAGAATTGCAACCGCGTATCTAAAGCTTCTTTTCCCAAATGTTCGGACAAATACAGATGTGAATCCGAAGGAATTTATGAAATATTGTCTGTGTCCAGCAATCAAGATGCGCAAGGCAATCTGGAGGCAACTTTCCATTCTGGATGCAGAATACAAAAACGAAGACAAATTGATGCCGAAATTTACGCTGAGGGATGTTAACAATGAAGTATGATTGCGTGATTTGCGGGAAAGAACACCTAGACAAAGATACGATAGGAATTAATAAAAAGCTGCTTGGTATGAAAATAGAATACTTTTATTGTTTGGATTGTTTAGCGGATTACCTTGAATGTACTGTAGATGAGCTTTTGGATAAAATTGAAGAATTTAAAGCAGACGGATGCAAGTTGTTTTTGTGAGATGATGATATGAAACGCTTAATTTATGCAGATAATGCTGCAACCACACAGATTGATTTTAAAGCTTATGAGTCTATGAAACCGTATCTACTTCAGGAATATGCGAATGCGTCACAGTTGTACTCATTTGCCAGGCAGCCTAAAAAGGCAATACAAGAAGCACGGGAAACGATTGCTGCTTGTATCAATGCGCTGCCAGAAGAAATTTTTTTCACTTCTGGTGGGACTGAAAGCGATAATTGGGCAATTAAAGGCGTTGCATTTCGTAATCATGAACATCGAGCAACCATTACGACGGCGTTTGAACACCATGCTGTTTTGCATGCGTGTAAAGCAATCGAACAGCTTGGTTATCCTGTTGCGTATATATATCCAGATAAAAATGGACAAATTTCATTGAACGCTCTTGAAAGATCTATAACAAATAGAACAATTCTGGTTTCTGTAATGTATGCAAACAACGAAATTGGAAGTATACAGCCAATTAAAGATTTGTGTGCGATTGCTCATTCATATGGCGCCCTGTTCCATACAGATGCTGTACAGGCTGTTGGTCATGTCAGGATAGATGTTAATGATCTTGCAGTAGATATGCTGTCGGCATCTGCTCACAAATTCAATGGTACGAAGGGCGTCGGCTTTCTATATATTCGAAAAGGTACGCCAATATCTGCTTACGTTGATGGTGGAGCTCAGGAACGTGGATTACGAGCAGGCACAGAAAATGTTGCAGGGATCGTTTGCATGGCTACAGCGCTGAAACGAAATCTGGATTCCTTAGAAGAAAATCAAAGGCATATTCTTAGTTTGGAAAATAGATTACTCTATAGACTAACTCAAGAAGGAATACAATTTACTAGAAATGGAGGAACAAATCTTTTACCCGGTATAATCAGCTTATCGTTTTCCGGCTTTGATGGTGAAGCAATATTGCATCGCCTGGACTTGATGGGAATTGCTGTTTCTACTGGTTCTGCATGTAATAGTACCAGTACAGAGATATCTCATGTGCTGAAAGCGATTGGGCTAGAAGAAGTTTTTGCAAAGGGAACGATTCGCATTTCGCTTGGAAAAAATAATTCAAAAGAAGATGTGGATGCCATTGTGATGGGGCTAAAGAAAATTCTCATGTGAATTAATGTATGCCGGCGTGACAATGCTCTACACAAATAATAGGAGGAGAAAACCATCTCACAACTATGATCCAAATACAAATAAAATTTGGGAATGCTTTTTGGCCGGTGGGCTCATGAACCCGTTAGAGGTCATGGAGCAGCTGGCCTATTTGTGATAGAAACAATTTGAGGAAGATCGCTATGAAAAAATGGTATGATGAGGAATATGCATTTGAAATTGAGGTTACCGGCTTTTTGCGGGGAGATCATACAGAGAGATACTGCCGCAGCGGCGAAGAAATTGGCGACAAATATACTTGTACATATGGGTGCCCTGTCAATCAGGATGGATACGGAATCTGCTCGAAAACGATGATGCTATTATATCCATTAATGGAAGCAATAAGAAGCGGAGGGGATTTAGAAAATTTGGGCGGTGACAGCAAATATAGTAAAACGATTGTCTGCCCTGATGGTTGTGTGATGTTCCGGCTGACAGCGAAACCGCTCGGAAACCCCAATTTTCATAAGGGCGGTTTCTGGAAAGAGCCATGATGCTTTTGCTTTTGTGCGGTCTGTACGGGCACGCGATGGCCCTGCTGCCAGCCGGTTCATCATGAATGGCAAACGCCGTTTGATTTATTCCCCCGCACCGCGCATGTCGAGTGCGCCGCCTGGCTTTCGAGGTGAGGGCCTACGCGGTCCGCAGGCCGTAAAATTTTTGCAATCCAAAAAGCCTCCCCGGACCCTTGTGAAAGTCCGGGAAGGCTCTTTTTTATTTTTTCCCGCTCGCTTTTCCCGCTCGCTTACTTCATGAAATCCGCGCCGCTGTGCCAGGCCTTGCCGGCCTTTTCGCCGATCGCGTAATAGCCGTTCTGCATCTGGTCGAACGCGAACGCGTGGAGTTTCCCCGCGTCGATCTTGCCCGCGTCGTCGAGGACCTTTTCGTCGGCCAATACGTTGACGATTTTGCCGAGCACGCGCAGGCCGTACGGCTGGTCCTGCATTTCCACCACCTCGCACTCGAGCGTGAGCGGGTATTCGGTGATGATGGGCGCGTCGACGCGCGTGCTCTTGACCGCGTGCAGGCCCGAACGCGCAAATTTGTCCGCCATTTTATTCGAACTCGCAATGCCGAAAAAGTCGGACTCCCGCAGCGTGTCCGTGCCCGGCACCGCGAGCGTGAACGCCTTTCTCGCCCGGAGGTTCGCGACCGTCTTGTGGTCGGCCTCAAGGTTTAACGCGACCATGTCCTCCGCGCAGATGCCGCCCCACGCCATCATCATCACATCGACCGTGCCGTCCTCGTTGTAGGTGCCGATCATGTACGTCGGCATCGGGAACAGGTACGGCTTCACACCAAATGCTTTTGCCATTTGCAGGCCCTCCCTTTCGCAATTATATTTTTATTATATTTTTAATAATATATATAAAATCCGGCTTTCCGGCAGGATGTTTGAAAACCCCTCTTCTTCCATCATAGCGAAACGGAAGCGGGCTGTCAAGTACGCACCCGGACGTGCGGTACTTCCCCCGCGGAAAGCGTCCCCGGCGCGGCAGACGCGCCGCCTTTACAGCGCCCGTGCAAGAAACGGGAACCCGTAAAGCAAAAATAGAAGCCCGAAAAATACAACGCCGAACACGACCTTCGCCGCGGGTGCGAGGCACACCGCCACCCGGCCGCGCCGCCGGGAAAGCGCCGCGGCAAAAAGGACGAGCGCCAAAACGCCGAGCGCGCTCAGGAGAATCCCGGCAAACAGCCCCTGCGGCACGACCGTGACCGCGACCGTGTTTTCCCCGGCCTTGACCGGTACGGCCAAAAATTCCCCGAGCGCCGCTTCGGTGTCCACGGATTCGCCATTGACCGTCGCCGTAATCTCCCCGCTTTTGCCCGCCGGCAGCACAAGGTAGCCGTCTGCCGGCGCGTTGACTTTCGCCGTGACGGTGTTCCCGGCAATCGAGGCCGAAACGCCGCCGGCCGAAGCGAGCGCTTCCTCGAGCCGCGCGTGCGGCAGGGCCGCGACGCCGAACGACGTCAACGCTGCGTCGCACAGCACGTCGATCTCGACATTCACAGGCGTATTTTCGAACGTGCCGAGCGCCAGGATGCCGTTTTGCCCCGACGTCGGGTAGCTCTGCGCGAGGACCTTCCCGTTGACCGTGACGCGGCACACGTTTTGCGGCGATTTCCCCGCGATGCTGCTCGTAATCGGCGCGTGGCAGTCGAAGTAAAGCGTCGCGCGCGGCCCGGCCGGGATTTCGTACGTCAGCCGTTCGCCCTTCGAGACCGAAACGCTGCCGTCCGCCGCGGGCGCGAACGTCCCGCCCTCGACGGTTGTGGGGAAGAAGCGTTCAAAGAGCGGCCCGGTCTCCCCGAACAGCGCGCGGACGGCGGCCTGTTGCTGCTCGAACCGGTCGCCGGAAAGCGAGAGGCTCTCCCCGAGGCCCTTCGCGAAAAAGCCGTACGGCAGCGCGTAGGGCTGGCGGACGATCTGGTACGTGCCGTTTTCGTAGACGACGTCGCGGCCGTCGTTCTGGTCGGGGGTGATGATGCTGTACTGCTGCGAAAGCAGCGCGTCGGACAGAAGCGTCCCGCCGGAAGAGCGGATTTCCATCCACGTCGTCGAGTAGCCGAGCGCCTGCAGCGCGTGCATGTAGCCCGCGTCCGTCAAGGACGTGTAGTGCCCGACCGTCGCATAGCCGAGGCCGCCCAAAAGATTCGGGTCAAAGTAGAGATTTTCCGTCTTCACGCGGTAGGGCGTGTCCTGGCCGATGCGGCCGGACAGGTCGATCGCCTGCGCAAAGTTCGCGCCCGAGGCCGTCGCGGGCGTCAAAAACGACCGCGCCTGGAATCCCGCCTCCGAGAAAACGAGCACGCACAGCAGAACGCTCACGAGGCGCCGCGACAGCTGCCGCTTGCGGTAAAACAGCAGCACGAGAAAATAGATGCCAAGAAACGGCACAATCACCCACAAAGAGAGCAGCAGCGCCGGGCCATCGCTCCAGAATTTCCCGTAGTACCGGCTGAGTACCGCGCGGTTGGTGGAAAGCAGCACGCACGCCTCCACCGAGACGGCGGCGCACAGGAGGATGGACACGACCTGCGGCACGCGGCGGCTTTTTTCGAGCCGCGGGGCGCGGCCGCTTTCGTTTAGGTGCTGCGCGGCGAGCAAGAGCCCCATCATCGTCAGCATGTACCCGAACCGCACGGGGAACGCCTGGTAGCTGCCGAGGTGCCACATCGCATCGATCGGGTCAAACCACACGGGCAGCAATAGCAAAAGGTCCACGCAGAAAAGCGCCGTCGCCGTGCGCGTCTTGCGGCCGGATAAGAGGTACAGCGGGATTGCCGCGGCCGAGAGCGCCGTACAAAGCCACACGGGCAGCGTCGTATTCAGCCGCGTGAAAAGATTCAGCCGCTGTAAATTTTCGACGAGGCTCCCCGTGCGGCCGGAGTGGAGGTATTGGAACAAAGACGGCAGCCACACAACCCCCGTTAACAGCAGCGCGACCGCGACGGAAAGCCCTAAAAGCACGAGCCGCGGCCCCTGCACCGCTTTCGGCGTCGCAATCCCCACGAACGCGCCGGCCGCGAGCACGAGCCAGAAAAACACCATCGCGGACAGGTAAAAATTCAGCACGACCATCGCCGCGAGCGCGAGCGTGAACAGCACCGCCCGCCCCTCGCGCCACAGCGCCCGCGCGCCCAAAAGCAGCACGGGGAACCACGCGAGCACGTCGAGCCACACGGTGTTCTGCGCGTAGAGCAGCGCGAAGCCGCAAAACGCGTACGAGTCCGCAAGGCACACGACCTGGGGGAGGGAGAGGTTTCGGAAGCAGCGCCGAAACAGCGCCGCGGCCGACAAAGCGGCGAGCGCGAGCTTTGAGAGTGTCAGCAGGTTAAACGCAAAATAAAACGCGGCCTTCGGCACGAGCAGCGCGAACGGCACGTGCAAAGGGCTTGCGAGGAAGAAAAAGAACACGCCCCAAAAGCTCATGCCGCCGGCGTTTGCCTGGTTCCACAGCATCGAGTCGTTCCCCGCAAGGATCTCCTGGAAATCCATCAAAAGCGGCAGCACCTGGTGGTTCGCGTCGCCCCACGCGAGCGTGCCGTCGCCGAACGGGTAGAGGTGGTCGAGGGCGAAAAGCAAAAGCAGAAATCCCGCGGCCGCCGCCGGTGCGAGCGCGAGCGCCCAGATCGACGGCAGGTTCCGCGCCGTTTTGTGCGTTGTTTCCATGGCACAAATCCCCTCCTTTTTGAAAAGAGCTCGGGATTTTTCATTGCATCAAACAAAAATCCCAGGGTTCTACTCTCTATTCTAACAGGGAAATTTGGGATTATAATTCTTTCTGAGAATCATACGCCGGAAACCGGCAGAATGTTTCCATGGTGCGCCCGCACAAAAAAGCCGCGCCGGGGAAGGAAAGGGAATCGTCTTCTCGCGGGTGTTGTTTTTCCGCGCTTCGAACAGAAACGAAGGGGAATGGATTTTGGGCCGTGCCGCCCGGAAAGGCAGGCGCCCCCTTTTGCGGCCCGCGCCAAAACCGCGGCGGGGCCGTGCGCAGTAGTCGTTTCTTTTCTTTTCTTTACTTTTCTTTTCTTTCCTTTACTTTTCTTTACTTTACTTTGTCGAATTCTGTATACAAAAAAGGCGAATCTGCCGACAGAAATCGCGTTTGTGTCGACAGATTCACCCATTTATATATTAAGTTTGGAAAATATTTTCATTCCATATCCCGCGGTATGATACCCCGCATCCGCAAAAAACGCGCGGGCAGGGCGCGGGAAATCCCCGCGGGGGCCGGTTTTCCACAGCTTTTCACAGCATTTCAACAGGGTTTTCCACATGCTGAAATTCGCGCAAAAAAGCATCGGATTGCCCGCGAAAACGCCCGTTTCAGGGCCTTTTTGCAGACTTTTCGCAAAAGCGCCGCGCGTTTTTTACGGCGTTTTCGGCCGGTACAGCGAGAGAAAAAGATCAAAGCCGCCCAAAACGAGCAGCGCGATGCCGGCAAACAGCCACAGCGCCGCGGTGGTGGGAAACGGGTTCCCAATCAAAACGGCCGCGCAGAGGATCGACGCCGCCGCGCTGAGCGCCGCCCCCTTCCACCCGGCCGCGTGCAGGCGGAACCGGTCCGCCGCGAACTGGATTTTTCCGACGCCCACGACCAGGATGGCGGCGCCGTACAGCGTCGCGAGCACGGGGAATGTCTCTAAAAACCACGACGAATGGAACGCGCAGAACGCGCCGGCCAGAAGCAGCAAAAGCCCCTGCGTCAGAAGGCTGCCGGCCGCGGCCTGCGGCGGGTCGAGCCGGAAATACTGCACGAGCTGCACGATGCCGAAAACGATCAGGGCGATGCCCAGAATGATCAGGATGCCGGAGGTAAATTCGACGGGGTTTAGGAGCAACAGGATGCCGACGACCGCCTCGATGGCGCCCGTAAATAGGAGCATGTGCTTGCGCATCGTGTTCGTCTGTTTTTGTTCTGTCTGGAGCTTAAGCATCGTGTACCTCCCGGAAACTTAAAGCATGCCCCTATTGTAACGGCTGCGGCCGGCATTCGTCAAGCGGGAAATCCGCTCCGCGGCGGCGCCTAGGCTTCTGGGCTTTCCCGCTCGAAACGCGAGAGCTTTCGCCAGAACGGGAGAAACAGCGCGACCGCGGCCGCCATCGCCCCGAGGTCGGCGGCCGGCGTTGCCCAAACGATGCCGTTGACCCCGGCGAGGTGGTTTAGGAGGAACATCAGCGGGATATCGAGCCCGCCTTTGCGCAGAAGCGACAGCACCGCCGGCTTTCCCTTTTGGCCGACGGATTGAAACGCGGTGATTGCCAGCATCGTCACGGAAATGCAGGGCCCGGTCAGGCAGATAATCCGCTGGAACAGCTGCCCGTACCGCACGGTGGCGTCGTCGTCGATCTGGCCGATGAAGAACGTGTCGGCCATGTTGTAGACGACCGTAATCAGCTGGCTTATGACTGTCGGCACGACGAGCGACAGCACCGCGCGGCCGACGGGCGCGTCTTCGAATAAACTTTCCTCTTTCGTCTTCACGGCTGCGTCCCTCCCGGCGTTTTCGCCTGCGGCAGTTTCAGCATGTCCGGCATGTCCACAAAGCCGAGCGCGCGGTAGAGCGCCCGGCCCGCGTCGGACGTTTCGAGGTAGATTTTCGAAATGCCCCGCCGCTTGGCCTCGTTTACGAGCCACCCGACGACCGCGCGGCCGACGCCCCGCCCGCGGAATGCCGGCTTTGTGTAGATGTTCATCAGATACGCGCATCGCCCGGTCGGGTTATCCGGCGAGGGCATCTCGGGGTAGAAGCACACGCCGCCGCAGCCGGCCCGCACGCCGTCGAGCCGCGCAAAGCAGGCGAGGTGCCCGCCGCGGGGGAGTTCTGTCTCGTAATACCGGCGGTTTGCCTCGCGCAGCGCGTCGAGCGGCGTGTCGATGGGGATCGAAAACACCGCGTGCAGCACCTCCATGCGCCACTGCAGCAGGGCGCCGAGGTCCCGGGTGGTGGCCGGTTCGATTTGCAGGTTCATGGCTGCGCGCCCTCTTTGAGCACGACCGGCAGCTTTTGAAGGTCCGGTTTCCCGTTGGCGTTTAAAGGGAGGTGGTCCATCTCGACGAAAAATTCGGGGATCATAAACGCGGGCAGATTTTCCGAAAGCGCGCGCCGGAGTGCGGACACCTTGAGCCCCTCCCCGGCCGGCACGACGTAGGCCGTCATGTAGGAGAGGCCCGCCTCGTCCCTGCACGCGCGCACGACGGCCTGCCGCACGCCCGCACAGCGGTACAGCCGCGACTCGACCTCGGACACCTCCACGCGCTTGCCGTAAATCATGATCTGCGTGTCCTTGCGGTGCAGAAACGCGAGGTTGCCGTCGGGCAGCCGGTAGCCCAAATCGCCGCTGTGGTAGCGCACGCGGCCGTCGGGCAGCGTCTCGAACGCCGCGTTTTCCGATTCGTGGCCGCCGATGTAGCCCATCGAGACCCCGCCGCCCAAAATGCACAGCTCACCGGTCCGGCCGTCCGGCACCGCGCGGCCGGCCGCGTCGAGGATTTCGATCTGGGTCCCCAAAACCGGGCGCCCGATCGGGTACGTGCCGTCGTCTAGCACGGTGCCGCCGTTGCAGCGGTAGTACGACGCGCACACGGTCGTCTCCGACGGGCCGTACGTGTTGTAGACTTCCGCCTGCGCGAGCAGATGGTCCACGTAAACGCCCCGCAGCACGTCGCCGCCGCTGATTAAAAGGCGCAGCGAGGACGGGATTTTCGGCAGATGGTTCATCTCGGCTAGAAGGTACGGGAAGCCGCTGAGCATCGTGACCCCGTGGCGCTCCACAAACGCCAGTAAGGAGGAGAGGTCCGCCCGCTCCTCTGCCGGCGGGATCGCGAGCGCCGCGCCGGAGAGAAGGCTCGCGAACACCTCCTCGACGAAGATGTCAAACGAGCACACCGAGTTTTGCAGCATCACGTCGCCCGGGCCCGGGTGGAATTGTGCCGCAAACGCCCGCACGTAGTGGCAGACGTTGCGGTTTTTCACACAGACGCCCTTCGGGCGGCCCGTCGTGCCGGACGTGTACAGCACGTACGCCGGGCGTTCCGGGTCGAAAACGGCCTCCCGCTTTTGAGACGGCGCCTCCACGCCGCAGATCTCGCAGTCCGTGCAGCGCAGCGGGAAGCCCGCGAGTTTTTCGGCAAACGCCTGCTCGGTCAGGATAAAGTCCACGTCTGCCTCCGCCATCATGTCGTGGATGCGGCCGGACGGGAAGTCCGGCTCGGCGGGGATGTAGCAGCCGCCGCATTGGAGGACGGCCAGGATCGCGGCGATCATCTCCGCGCGGTGGCGCATCACGATGCCGATGTTCGACACCGTTTCCGGGAAACTCGCGGCGATGCGGTCCACTAAGCCGGCGAGTTCCCCGAACGTCATCGTGCGGCCGTCCTCGAGGATGGCGGGGGCATCCCAATTGGCGGCCGCGGCCGCCTGGAATTGTGCGTAAATCGTGTCCATAGGGGCACCTTCTTTCATCGGTTTAAAATCCACAAAAGGCCGGCGGCGCTGCGCTCGAGCGCGTGCTGGAAGTGGTTGCCGGGGTTTATTTCGAACGTCGTTTCGATGCCCCGGCTTTTAAAAAACGATTCGATTGCCTGCGTATTCTGCCGCACGGGCTGCAAAAATTGATTGCGCGTCTTGTCCTCTTTGCTCCCGAGCGAAAAATACATGCAGTCGGGGGCTTTCAGCGGCGTGTGCGAGAAGACGAACGCCTGGAAATCCGGGAACCACAAAGACCCCGACATGCTCGCGATGCGGGAGAACACGTCGGTCTTGTAAATCGCGTAGACGGCAAACAGCCCCGCGAGCGAATACCCCGCAAGCCCCCGCCACGACGGGGCGCCCGGCAGATGCTTTTCCGCTTCGGGCAGGATGCTTTCGAGCAGAAGCGTTAAATAGTCGTCCGCGCCGCCCGTGCACGGCGTGTCGTTTTTGGAGATTGGCGGGATCTCCCACGGCGCCATGTCGTGGTCCCAGGAAAGGTCACTGACCGCAATGAGCGAAAAGTCCCGGCAGCCGCCCGCCTGCAGGCACTCGTAGACATCGCGGCCCTCGTGGCCGTAGGTGTTTAGATAAATGGCCGGGCTGTTCGGTTCATTCGCCGGGAAAATATCCACCGTCTTCTGCCGGATCGTAAGGGAAATCATAGGGGAAAGCTCCTTTCCATGCTTTTTGACGCTACTAGTATAGACGATTGGGGGGAATGGACGCAAGTACGCAGGATTTTTTGCGTTAGTTTCTAAAAGAAACTGTGTAAGGATTTTGTGCGTACTTGATTTTTAAGGGGAATCTTGTATAATTTTTATACTAAGATTTTTTCGCGGGCGGCCATTTACCGGCGCCCGCACCGAAAGGAGGCGGCGCGCCTTGGAGCTTTGCCAGCTTATTCGATATGCCGGGCAAAAATTCCATATCCCCGAGCAGCACAAGTGGGCGGATTTCCCGCAGTTTTCCGTGCTGGCGGACCCCCACACGAACAAATGGGTCGCCCTTTTGATGCGCCAGTGGGACGAGGAGGCCGGCGCGTTCATCGAGCGCTGCGACTTAAAATGCGGCCAAGAGGTCCTGCGCACGCAGCCGTGGCCGTTTTTGTCGCCGCCGTTTCGCATGAAGGGGCAAAACTGGGTCGGCGTCTCGTTTGGCCCGAAGACGATCTCACAGGTCGTCTGCCGGCTGTTCGACCGCGCGGTCCGCTCCGGCGAGGGGCGCGGGTATACGTTCGAGCTGGATGGGAAGCCCGTTACCCTGCCCGCGTCCGACCGGGAATTTTCGTCCGACTGGGTCCTCGACGGCCCCCCGGCTGCGCGCGAGATCCCGCTGCCCGCGGCGGAAATCCCCCCGAAAATCCGCGAAATGCAGAAGTATTACCGCTACGCGGACGGGTCGTTTCGGATGAAATGCTGGAACTTTTACCGCCAGGGAAAATTCATGGAAACGTACGAGGATGACGCGCCGTGGGAGGAGATGATTACCCGCTATTATTCGACGTATCACGACTTCAATATCCGACAATTGCGCGGGTATTTTTCGTGGCGCACGCGCGTGCGGAAAGGGGACTTTTCCGAGGCCCCGGCTACGTTTGTGTTTCTGTATCTATACGAGCTTTTAAACGGCATCGGCACGCGCTCGCCGGAAGACGGTTTTGAGAAAATGCAGGCGTTCGAAAAAGGCTATCTCGACGCGGGGCTTGGAAACGCTTTTTTGCGCCGGCAGCTTTACCGGTGGATGTGCGGGTATGCGGTGCTGTCAAACTTCCCGCCCGAGACGGCGCGCCGGTATTTGGAGCCCGACGCGCTCGCGCGCGATGAGGCGCTCGCGGTCCTCGCCGCCCCGGAAACGGCCGAAGACGGCGCGGTGCTCGACGCGCTGGGCGCCGTGGCGGGGAAGCGGTTGGAGCAGTCGCCGGCGTTTAAAAAGGACGCTTCCCGCGCGCGCCGCCTGTTCGCGGCGGCCTGGCGGCAGGGGGGCGGCGCGCTCTTTGCCGCGTGCTTCGGGAAACAGGCGTCGTACCACTGGACGCCGCTGCCGAAAGCCATCTATTTCGAGCTGCACCCGCATCCCGACGCGGACTACACGCTCGACCGCGCCCGCGCTTACCGCTGCCGCGGCGGCGATTGGTGGGAGGTGCGGTATGAGCCGCTGCACTTTGACCACGAAAAGCTGCGCGCGTTTTTGCGCGAGACGGACCGCCGCCTGCGCCGGGCGCTGAAGGCCGGCCACTATCTGCGCGAAAACCCCGAGGAGGCGTGGGCCGCGCCGTTTCTGGAGGCGGCCCTGCAGGAGGAGCGCCGCGCGCAGCAGGAGGCGGCCAGGCCGAAGTTCACGATCGAGCTGTCCGCGCTCGAGAAAATCCGGGCGGACGCGGCCCAAACGCGCGACAGCCTCTTAACCGAGGCGGAAATGGACGCCCCGCCGGTTCTGGAACATGCAAAAAATACGACGGGAACGCTCACGGGAAATATCGCGGGAAATGCCACGAAATCGATGACGGAAAATCTTTCGGAATATATGGGAAATCACCCGGTAAATATCACGAAAAATAGCTCGGAAAATGCTCCAAAATCGACGACGGAAAATCTTCCGGAATATACAGGGAATCCCACGGAAAATCCCACGGAAAATAGCCCGGGAAATGCCACGAAATCGATGACAAGAAATCTTCCGGAAGATACGGGAAATATCACGGAAAATAGCACGGGAAATGCCACGGAATCGATGACGAAAAATCATCCGGAAGATACGGAAAATATCACGGAAAATAGCCCGGGAAATGCCACGAAAACGATGACGAAAAATCTTCCGGAATATACGGGAAATCCCCCGGAAAATCTCACGGAAAATAGCCCGAGAAATGCTACGGAATCGAACCCAAAAAATGCTCCGGAAAATCCAAAAAATCCCCCGGAAAACACCGGGGGGCCGGCCGCGGCGCTCGACGGCTTTTTGCGGGAGATTCTCGATGACCTGCTTTCCGGGAAATCCGTCGAAGCGCGCTGCAAGGCGCGGCACGTGCTGCCCACCGTCGCGGCCGATACAATCAACGAGGCGTTTTTCGACGAAATCAGCGACAGCATCTTAGACTGCGACGGCGAGACGATTGCGCTCGTGGCGGATTACAAGGACGATGTTTTGCAACTGCTTGGAGGCGAACACCCATGACGGAACAGAAAAAAGTGCCGAAGCGGATCGCGCAGACGATCCTCAATTCGTTAAAGGGCGGCGTGGTCCCGAGGATCGGCCTGCCGTACATCACGGTCGGGCGCAAGCGCGAGATTGAGGCGCTGCTCCACGACGTCGACATCATCGCGGACGGCGGCGCGTCGTTCCGCTTCCTCGTCGGCCGCTACGGCGCCGGCAAGAGCTTCCTCTTGCAGACGATCCGCAATTATGTGATGGAAAAGGGGTTTATCGTCGCCGACGCGGACCTCTCGCCCGAGCGGCGCCTGCAGGGGACGCGGGGCCAGGGCTTGGCGACGTACCGCGAGTTAATCCGCAACCTCGCGACGAAGACGAAGCCGGAAGGGGGCGCACTGCCGCTCGTGCTCGACCGCTGGATTAGCTCCGTGCAGGCGCAGGCCGTCTCCGAAACGGGCCTTGCCCCCGGCGACCCGGCGCTGACGCAGTGCGTCGACCAAAAGATTGTGGCCGTCACGTCCGCCGTCAGCGAGCTCGTGCACGGCTTCGCGTTCGCGAAACTATTGTCGATGTATTACCATGCGTATCTCGACGGCGACGACGAGAAAAAGGCGAAGGTCGTGCGGTGGTTCCGCGGCGAATATACGGGAAAGCGCGAGGTCAAAGAGGAGCTCGGGGTCAACCTGCTGATTACGGACGACGACTGGTACGAGTATTTAAAGCTCTTCGCCGTGTTTTTCCGCCTGGCGGGCTATACGGGCATGATGGTCATGATCGACGAACTCGTTAACCTCTATAAAATCCCGAACGCTTTGACGCGCCAGTATAATTACGAAAAGATTTTGACGATGTATAACGACGCCCTGCAGGGCAAGGCCCGGTATTTCGGCATCCTCATGGGCGCGACGCCCCAGGCGGTCGAGGACCGCCGCCGCGGGCTTTACAGCTACGAGGCGCTGCGCTCGCGGCTGGCGGAAGGCCGCTTTTCGCGCCCGGGCGCGCGGGACCTTTTGGCGCCGGTCATCCACTTAGACCCGCTGACGCCCGAAGAGATGCTCGTGCTGTGCGAAAAGCTCTTGTCCCTGCACGCGGGCCTTTACGGCTATTCGCCGCGGCTTTCGACCGAGGACCTCGCGCGGTTTCTGGAGATCGAGTACGGCCGCGTCGGCGCCGACCAGAATCTCACGCCGCGCGAGGTGATCCGGGACTTTATTGAGCTGTTGGATTTACTGTATCAGGACCCGTCCCTTTCGATGGAGGGCCTTCTTTCTGCGGGCGATTTCCCGTTTGCCAAATCCGCGGCGGTGCCCGACGACACCGACGCCGCGTTTGCGGAGTTTACGATATGAATGTATTTGACCGGTACGCACCGTTTATCCAGGACTACATTTACCGCTCCGGCTGGCAGGCGCTGCGGGGCGTGCAGAACGCCGCGGGCGAAGCGATTTTCGGCACCGATGACCACGTGCTTCTGTGCGCCTCGACGGCGTCGGGGAAGACGGAGGCGGCGTTTTTCCCGATTCTGACGCTGCTCGATGAGGACCCGCCGAAAAGCGTCGGGGCCTTGTACATTGCGCCGTTAAAGGCGCTGATTAACGACCAGTTCGGCCGCCTTTCGGAAGTGTGCGAGGAGGCGGCAATCCCCGTGACCCGCTGGCACGGCGACGCGCCGCAGGGGCCAAAGCGGAAGCTCCTAAAAAAGCCCGCGGGGGTCTTGCAGATTACGCCCGAATCGCTCGAATCCTTACTCGTCAATAAATCCATGGAAATCCCGTCGCTTTTCTGCGATTTGCGGTTTCTTGTCATCGACGAGCTCCATTCGTTTCTGCGCGGCGACCGCGGCCTGCAGACGTTCTGCTTAATTGAGCGGCTGTGCCGTTTGGCGGGCTGCGACCCGCGGCGGATCGGCCTTTCCGCGACGCTCGGCGACCCGAAGGCGGCGGGGCGCCTGCTCGCCTGCGGCAGCCGCCGCAGGACCCGGATCCCGCGGTTTGACGGCGGCAAAGAGGTGTGGCGGCTGTCGATGGAACATTTTTATAACACGCCGCCGCAGGCCGGCGAGGGCAAGCCGGACGTCCTCTCGGCACCCATGGCGGAAACGCCCACCGACACGCCCCCCAAGGCGGCCGACCCGGGGATTGGCTACATTTTCGCCCATACGCGCGGCAAAAAGTGCCTGATCTTCACGAACTCCCGCGAGGAGTGCGAGGCGGTCTGCCAGAGTCTGCGCCAATACTGCGAGGCAAACCACGAGCCGGACCGGTTTTTAATCCACCACGGGAACCTCTCCGCGTCGTACCGCGAGAGCGCGGAGGAGGAAATGAAGGACGATGACTCCCGGCTTTCCGTGTGCGCGACCGCGACGCTCGAACTCGGCATCGACATCGGCAAACTCGAGCGCGCGTTCCAGATTGACGCGCCGTTTACGGTGTCGGGCTTCTTGCAGCGCATGGGGCGCACGGGCCGGCGGGGGAACCCGTCGGAGATGTGGTTCGTGATGCGCGAAGACCACCCCGAGCCGCGGGCCATGCTGCCCGAGCGGATCCCGTGGTATTTCATCCAGGGCATCGCTTTGATCCAGCTCTACCTCGAGGAGCGCTTCGTCGAGCCCCCGCGGGAGGGCAGGCTGCCGTACAGCCTTTTATACCACCAGACGATGAGCACCCTGGCTTCCGGCGGCGAGATGACGCCCGCGGCCCTCGCGTCGCGCGTGCTGACGCTTTCGTGCTTTTCTAGGATTTCTAAGGAGGACTACCGCGTGCTCTTGCGCCACCTGCTCGAAACGGACCATTTAAGCCGCACGGAAAACGGGGGCTTAATTTTGGGCCTTTCCGGGGAGCGGGTTGTCAACAACTATAAATTCTACGCCGTGTTCCAGGAAAACATCGAATATTCCGTGCATTGCGGCTCCGAAGAGCTCGGCACGATCGTCAAGCCGCCGCCGGTCGGGGAGAAGATTGCGATTGCCGGCCGCGTCTGGGCCGTCGACGAGGTCGACCACAAGCGGCGGGAGGTCTTCTGCACGCTCGTCAAGGGCAAAATCCCGGCCTATTTCGGCGACGTGGCGGGTGACATCCACACGCGCATTTTAGAGCGCATGTACGGCGTTCTGCAGGAGGGGGCGCAGTACCCGTATTTGATGCCCCACGCGGTGTACCGGTTGTCCGACGCGAGGGAGACCTTCCGCGAAGCCGGCATGGAAACCCGGCCGCTTGTCCACCTCGGCGGGAACCTGTGGGCGCTGTTCCCGTGGCTTGGCAGCTACGCCTTTTTGGCGCTCGAGCGCTTTTTAAAGCGCCGCTGCAAGGAGCGCCTAGGGCTGCGCGGCCTCAATTCCGCGCGGCCGTACTATCTGCAGTTTGCGATGGACGTCGGCGAACAGGCGTTTTATGAGATCACCGCCGAGGAGGCCGGGAAAGCCTTCGACCCGATGGAGCTGCTCTATCCGAACGAGGTCCCGGTCTTCGAAAAGTACGACGAATACGTGCCGCCCGAACTCGTCCGGAAGGGCTTTGCGTTCGGCGTTTTGGATATCGACGGCATGAAACGGCGCGTGCGCGGCTGGGCGCAGGCGCGGCAGACACAGAGGATTCCCGGCGAGCAGAATGGAGGGCTTTCGGATGGACAAAAAGCAGATGACGTATGAGGAATACCTGCGGGACGTGAAGAAGGGCATCGTGACCGATTTGGGCAACTGCCCCGTCACGCCGCTTTTGCGCATGCTGCAGGGGAAGTGGAAGACGCAGATTCTCTATGAGCTGTGCATCCACGACACGGTGCGGTTCAGCACCTTAAAAAAGGAGCTGCCCGGCATCACGAACACGATGCTGACCAATTCCCTGCGCGAGCTCGAGCGCGACGGCTTTCTCAACCGCGTGCAGTTTAACGAAATCCCGCCGCACGTGGAGTATTCGTTTACCGAGCGCGGCCGCGACCTGATGCCGATCTTTTACGAGATCATGCTCTGGGGCTTTAAGCACGAGAAGGACGACCTCGGGAAAACATGAGCGCGGATATTTGGAACCCCTGGCACGGCTGCAGGAAGTACAGCGAAGGCTGCGACCACTGCTATCTATATCATTTGGACCGCGCGCACGGAAAAGACGGCGGGGAAATCTACAAAGTAAAGACGAATTTTAACCTGCCGCTCAAAAAGGACCGGCAGGGGAATTTTAAGGTCCCGAGCGGCGCGTCCCTGCGCGTGTGCATGACGAGCGACTTCTTTTTGGAGGAGGCGGACGCCTGGCGCGACGAGGCTTGGAATATGATGCGCCTGCGCCCGGATGTCCATTTCTGGCTCTTGACGAAGCGCGCGCACCGCATCCGCGCGTGCCTGCCGTGGGATTGGTTAAACGGATGGGACAACGTTTCCCTAAACGTGACGGCGGAAAACCAGGCGCGCGCGGACGAGCGGCTGCCGGTTTTATTGGAGATTCCGGCCAAACACAAGGGCGTGATGGTGGCCCCGTTTCTCGGCGCGGTCGATTTGACGCGCTACCTCGCCTCCGGCCAGTTGGAGACGGTCTTTGCCGACGGGGAAAACTATGACGGCAAACGGCCCCTGCACTACGAATGGGTCAAACACCTTTACGACCAGTGCGTCCAATTCGGCGTCCCCTTTTCCTTCTTTGGGACGGGGAACGTCTTCGTCAAGGACGGCCGGACCTATTCGATCTGCAAGGCGTATCAGCATGTCCAGGCGCTGCGGTCGGGTTTGCAGTATCCCGCCGTGGAAAAGGACGTGCCCATTCAAAAGCGGTGCGCCGCCTGCCGGCGCAGGAATGCCTGCAATGGATGCCGCTGGTGCGGGAAATGCGGCGCTTTCTATCCCTATTAATAAAAATAATAAAATAATAAAAATAATAAAAATAATAAAAAGACGTATGCAAAAAAGGGAGTGGTAAAATGAAAATCGCGTTGGCGTCCGCGCCGGTCATCGATCGGGAAATCGAAAAAAATAAAGCCGCCATGCTGCGCGACATCGAGCGGTGCAGCGGAAAGGCGGACCTCGTACTGTTTGGGGAATCCGTTTTGCAGGGCTTTAACAGCCTTTGCTGGCAATATGAAACCGACCGCCAAATGGCCGTCTCGCAGCAGGACGACGCGGTCCAGGAGCTTCGCGAGGCGGCCAAGCGCTGTCAAATCGCCGTCTCGTTCGGGTACATCGAAAAGGCGGGGGAAGCGCTTTACAGCAGCCAGATGGTCGCCGGCCCGTCCGGGGAAATCCTTTACCATTACCGCCGCGTCAGCGTCGGCTGGAAAGAATACAAGCGCACGGACGCACACTACCGGGAGGGCGCGCACTTTGGCACGTTTTGCTTTCAGGGCAAGAAAGTTTCCGTCGCCCTGTGCGGGGACCTTTGGACAGAAGGCCGGCCCGAAGAAATGCGCAGCCTACACGCGGACCTCGTCCTGTGGCCGGTGTGGTGCGATTTTCCCGCGGACGAATGGAATCAGACCGTCAAATACGAGTACGCGCGGCAGGCCGCCCTTTGCGGGGAGCGCGTGCTGTTTGTCAATCCCTATTGCGCGACGCCCGGCCTGACCGGCGGCGCGGCCGGCGGCGCGGCGTATTTTCGGGGCGGCCAAATCGTCAAGGAAGCCCCCGCCGGCCACAGCGGGATTTTGATCGTGGAGGTGTAAATCCCCCGCTTGCGCGCCCCGAAAAAGCCTTTGTCAATGGATAAAAATTTCTACAAAACGATTTCATTGTAATAACAAAATAAAAATATAGTGAAAAGAGTCTGCATTGTATTGCGGTTCGCTGATCATGAGAATCAGACGAAATTGTATCTTGCTGGTAAGAGTGGAGTAAAAATCTGCAATTGTATCATCGGGCTATCAAGTTATTTCATTACTCTATTCAATAAAGCATCATAGCTGTCTACTACATCGTAAACAACAGATCCATTGCTGATTGCTTTGAAGTGTTCCCTTGCACAATGAATTTTTGACTCTTCCATCAGACGAAGTTGCATAGAACGCATGGAACCTTTTGTTTCTGCGATGAAGTAGATATGCTTAACGGTTCCCTCATAGAATGCAATCGCCCAGTCTGGGTTATATCTTCCTACCGGTGTAGAAATATAAAAACGATCCGGCAGCTTCACATAGACAGCCACATTTATATTGGTATCGAGGTCTGTGGCGAAGTCGCGCTCATTGGTGGAATCATACACGATATGGTCATACAAATTCCGCTGTGCTTTCATGGCGTTTACGCCTAGTTTTCCCTTGATGGTGGGTTCTGTGAAGATGTCCGTATCATACCGCTCGTCCAGCACATTGTAAGTAATATGCTGAATAATTGCGGTTGCTTTTTCATCGTTGATTAACTCGGCGGCTTTGATGATAAATTCCTCCGGATTATCTTTGAACTGGTCGAAAACGAACTTTTCTATGCCGGTAAGGATTTCGACAACAGCTTTCCTTGTCAATCCGGTCTCCGTGACAAGCTTTCCGATCAAATCGTATTTCACACGACTGCTGGCATGGATGCGCTTTGCAGCATGGTAAGTCCCGGATTTTTCTTTCGCAAATGAAGTGCCTTCTAGCAAAGCTTCTTTTGATTGAATCTCATTCATAGCGCCCAATTCCACTTTAAAAAATATCTTGGAAACTCGGAGATTTTGATTGAGGGAAGAAATTGCTTTTTTCACAAGTTCTTCCGTGTCAAAATCCACAACATATACGGATTTGGGGCTGATTCGCTGCCACAAAGCCTTAAATTCCGGCATCGCCAGCTTTTCAGGATCAACTTGCAATTCCACATTTTTGTCGCGGGCGTTCTCCGGCTGCATGGCGCGGCTGTCATAGATAGAATCTACAATGGCGAGGACTGCGTCGGCACAATCGGCCACTTCCTCGGCAACCTTCACGGCATGGTTAGACTTGTCTGCATAATATTTGTCTGTCAGTGCACCTTCTTTATCCACATAACCGTTGGTGACCATATGAAAATAAATGGCCTGTGCAGTTTTTTCGTCCACGATCTGTTCGTTGCCATGAACATCGCTGATGACTCTGCCCTTAAAAAGGTCAGCAGTAACAGCTGCCGGACGGTTGGCAACCGCTTCGGCAAGTTCCGTTTGAAGGCCTTTGGCAAAGCTTTCATAGCTCTCGCTGGCGATGACGGTTAAGACGTTGACGGTGTGGACATCCTTGCCCAGAACATTGGCATCCATGCGTTCGCCATCCTGATTGACGCACAGGCGCAGGCCGCGTCCCACTTCTTGACGCTTGCGTACTTCGCTGCTGCTCTGCTTGAGCGTACAAATTTGAAACACATTGGGGTTGTCCCAGCCTTCGCGCAGCGCGGAATGGGAGAAGATAAAGCGCACAGGCGACCGTTTTGGGTCACGATCCAGCAACAATTCTTTGTTTTTCATAATTAAATCGTACGCGTCAATATCGTCCGATGTTCCGGCCTTTTTATCACTGAGCTTGCTGTCGGTCAGCTTTCCCTTTTTGTCGATAGAAAAGTATCCGGCGTGAGTTTCATGGGCAGGAATCGCGTCTAGATACTGGATGTAGTCCGCGTCCCCAATCTCACGCTGCAGATTGTCTATGATATTATTGTATTCTTCTTCAAACATATCAGCATAGATGCCATTATAAGGGTGCCCAGATTCATCGTACTGTTTGTACTTTGCCACCTCGTCGATGAAGAACAGGCTCAGCACTTTGATGCCCTTGTGAAAGAGCTGACGTTCTCGTTCGATATGGGAGAGAATCGTCTCACGAATTTGGATGCGGCGGAGCTGGTTTTCACTGACTTTTCCAATTACATCCCCTGCAAAAATCTTTACGCCATTTAAGAACTCCACCGAATTATCCCGCCCGTCGATAAATTTGACAACAAAGCCGTTTTTATATTCATCCAGATTGTCGGAGTTGTCATAGAGGTTGAATCCAATCCCGACCTTCATTGTCTTTTTGCGGATACCTTTTGCACCCTTGAAATCAAACTCAATCGTTGCCGTCGGATCGGATTTGGAGAGGTTGATTCCTTCCAGATAGACATAGCCATCTGTTGCGGTGCTGCCGGATTCGGTGATGCCTTTCACGGCAATCTTCTTCACTAGCCGCTTGTTATACGCCTCCATTGCATCCAGCCGGTAGACCATATTGTAGATGCTGTCGGCCTTGTGGGTGGCAGAGTAGCGCAAAGTGAGCAGTGGATGAAACTCCTTCAGACGTTCTTTCGTGCGTTTGCCCTCAACCGACTGTGGTTCGTCGATAATCAAAATGGGATTGGTCTGTGCAAGAATATCAATCGGGCGGCGGGAACGGAACTCGTCCAGCTTCATATAAATGCGCCGCGCATCTTTGCCGCGGGCGTTGAATGCCTGCGAGTTAATAATCATCACATTGATAGAGCTATCCGAAGCAAAGCGGTCGATCTCCGTGAGCTGCGAAGAATTGTAGATAAAAAAGCGGATCTTTTTGCCATATTCCTCCGCAAAGTGCTCCTGCGTCACTTGAAAAGACTTGTATACACCCTCGCGGATGGCAATACTGGGCACCACCACGATGAATTTGCTCCAGCCGTAGTGCTTGTTCAGCTCATACATGGTCTTAATATAGGTGTAAGTTTTGCCGACGCCGGTTTCCATTTCAATTGTAAGATTGTATTTACAAGATTCCGACCGCTCCAGTTTGTCGGATGGTTGGATTTGATTGATCCGCTGAATCTTTTGTAAATGCTCCAGGATGATCGCGTCCGTCAATTCTGGCACGATCGGCTCGTTGCGCCAGCCGGTGAAGTCATCCTCATCGGTGAGAGATTGCTGGTAATTGATGCCCCTGTCCATCATGTAGGTGGGGGTAAGGTAGGGCTGTCCGGCGAAAACATCCACTACGGCTTTTGCCGCATCTGCCTGAAATTTCTGATGTTTGAATTGCAGCTTCATTCGTCCTCGCCTCCGTCCTCGTCTGTGATTTGCTCTTGCAGCAGCTTTTGCAATGCCTCTTTGCTGGGAAGTACGGTTTCATATTTGCTGGCAAAGATCTGCGAATTGTCTTCCGGTAAAGTCATTTCCACAACCGCGTTGTTCTTGTCCCTGCAAAGAATAATGCCGATGGTCGGGTTTTCCTCCGGCAGCTTCACCTTGCGGTCGTAATAATGCACATACATCTGCATCTGCCCGATGTCCTGATGTTTGAGTTCGCCGATTTTTAGGTCAAAGAGGACAAAACAGCGCAGCAGCCGGTTATAGAAGACCAGATCCACCATGAAATGTTCTTCGTCAAAGGTGAAACGCTCCTGCCGCCCGACAAAAGCAAAGCCTGTCCCCAACTCTAAGAGGAATTGCTGCAAATGGTCGATGATCCGGCTTTCCAGCTCTGTCTCAGAATATGATGGCAACTCTGGCAGCCCCAAAAACTCCAACACATAGGGGTCTTTCACGGCATCTTTCGAAGATTCTACGGTTTGCCCTTCCAGAGCCAGCCGGTAAACCTTGTCCTTATCTGTGCTGAGCGCCAGACGTTCATAGAGAGAGCTATTGTACTGCCGTTTCAGCTCGCTAAGGCTCCAATCGTTTTTCACCGACTCAATTTCGTAAAAATGCCGTTCGTCAATGTTGTCAATACGCATAAGTTTCAGGTAATGCGACCAGCTCAGATAAAATTTCCGCCCAGTGCTGACAGCGGGCAGATTTTCAAATTGGTCAGATAGTGTCTGACCAATTTGGTCATTGGCATAGGTGAGGTAAAACTGCCGCATTTGTTTAAGGTTTGTGACTGAAAACCCTCTCCCATAAATCCCGGTAAGATAAGCAGACAGCTCCTTCAAAAGCTGCGTACCGTAGGCCGCTCGGTTCGCGCCGTGCTGCTCTTCCTCAACGATCATCCGGCCGATCTCAAAATAAGCATAGACCATCGAAAGGTTGACCGCTGTTTTCGCGTTTTTCCGCGCTTTGGCAAGTACATCAGAAACGCCTTGCAGGAAGCCGCGGTCAACTGGGGTAGTCTCGTTCTTATCCATCTCCGCGCCTCCTTAAATCACTCGTACCCGCTTGGAAATATCGTCCGCGTCCTCCGGCATATAGAGCTTGAAAATCTCGAACACATTGATTTTCGCAGGGCTGTCGGCAAAGCTTGAGTCGCGGAACACGGCGCGCAAAGGTTTGCGCCTGGCGATTTCTTTCACGACGCTCTCCGGCACATTGGCATCAAAGCAGGCGATCAGGTCGCCATCGTTGTAGGTGTGAACGGTGCAGCCGTCAATCTGCTCGCTGGTGTAGGGCATGGACAGAGGCACGCCCCAGTCCAGCAGGCAGCCGAACAGCAGGTCGAGGTCGGTGCGATCTTCTTTGATATTGGAGATCATATCTGCAAGGTTTTGCTGGTCATAGTCGTCCGCCGCATAGTAGACGTCCTTCATGTTGCTGTCGTCCAGCTTGAGGACGCGGAAGCCGACGTCGAGGGAGAGCTTGGCGTTTAGAGCTTGGAGCTTTGATATTTGATCAGGGAGGAGAGCATTTTGCTGATCTCCTCTAAATTGCTCAAGACAGACGCGATATCCGAGTTCGTTAAGTACTGCAAGCGAACGCAGAGTAACAATTGTGTTTCCAGCTCCGCTCGTGATCCCTTTGCCACTCGCAAAAACTGGATAAACTCCCGTGTTCCCCGCGACTGTCCCTCCGCAATATTCGATGGAATCGAAACGGCTGCCCGCCGCATTTGGTCTGCCAATGCGTAAGTCTCCTCCCGCGGCAACCGCTTGATGAGAGGATACACCTGTGCTACCAACTCCATAGACTTCTTCCAGACTTCTAATTTCTGATAATTCTCCTGCATATTTCTCAATCAGCCCCTCTTTTTCTAAGCTCTCGAAACTACGCTCTAAGATCTGCCTCCCGGCGCGGCGTATGCGCTCCTTACCGATTTCGCAGATGTTTTTGTAGCCCGCTTTGAAGGCTTCGCTCTTTTCATCGCAGGGTTCGGGAAGCTGCACCATGATGAATTTACGCTTGCCAGTTTGTGAGAGCTGAGAACTGAGAGCTTGGAATTTAGATTGATAGTCGGGATCTCTCTTATCCAAGTTCTCTAAACTAAGCTCTAAGTTCTGTCTTTCCTCGGCGTTGAGCTGCATGACAGCGTGGGCGGTGGTGGCGGAGCCGGAGAAGAAGTCGAGGACGACAGAATCCTGACTAGTTGCTTGTAAAATAAAAGCTTTGATAAGGGACTCTGGTTTTGTGTAAGAAAAGAAAGCTTTTCCAAACAATTCGTACATTTGTTTAGTTCCCTCTGTATTCATTCCAACGCTATCCATCCATGTAGACTGTGGATTAGTACCTGACTCTAATTCGGAAGCAAACCGCTTTTTCATTGGTCTTTTTGACGTATCATCAGGAAAAACAATCCGATTCTCAGCAATCAACTGAGCCATAGATTCTGGTATATATGACCACACACGATTAAAGTTTGGCTTATATACTTTTTTTGTTTTTGGGTCAATTAAATCATAATACTGATTAGGTCTCATATCCCCTGTCATTCCAACGGTTAGATCACCAGTAGTCCAAGGACCACGAGGATCATTGTCTGGGTTAGAATAGCCTTTATAATCCTTATCTATACCACGAAATGCTTGAAATGATTTGCCCTTATAAGATAAAACATACTCATGATCAGTTGAGCATTTACTTTTATCAAGTTGCGAAGAAGCGCGCCTTTTCCAAACAAAGGTTGCTAAAAAACTTTGAATGCCAAAAACCTCATCACATATTTGCTTCAAATTTTCTTGTTCATTATCATCAATTGAAATAAAAATTACACCATCATCAGAAAGAAGATTCCTCGCCAGCATCAGCCGGGAATACATCATGCTGCACCAATCGGAATGAAATCTCCCGTTGGAATCCGTGTTCTTGAACAGGCGGTTCTCGTCCTCGTCGTACATCCCCATCTGCTCGTTTTCCTCCTCCTGCGTGCGCATGAAGTCGTCGGCGTAGATGAAGTCGTTGCCCGTGTTGTAAGGCGGGTCGATGTAGATCATCTTCACCTTGCCCAGATACGCCTCCTGCAAGAGCTTGAGCACTTCCAGATTGTCGCCCTCGATGTAGAGGTTTTCGGTGGTATCCCAATTTTTACTCTCCTCCGGGCATGGGCGCAGCGTCTTGCGGATGGGCTTGTTCGCCTCTACAATGGACGCCTTTTTGCCCACCCAGGTAAACTCGTAGCACTCGTCCCCGTCCACCACATCCGGGGAGAGCATCTGCTTGAGCATTTCAAAATTGATCCCGCGCTTGAGGTTTCCATTTGCATCCCGCATCTCCGTAACGCAGTTGGGGAACAGCGCTGCGATTTTGTCTATGTTCTGCGAGGTTAGGTCGGGGGTTTCCATGCGTAGTTTATCCATTTGAGGCAGCCTCCATTTCAGATAATGGGTTTAATTTAAGCAAAAAGTCAGTAAATAGGATTGCATTTAATGCCATCTTTTGACTCGGATATTTATTGTACCATCCGTGTGCACATGCATGCCTCCCAGGAACATCATCTATTACCTCATCTTGGTTGTTACACTTATAAAAAATAAAGTTGTTACAATAAGAATCGAAAATCTCAGCATAATAATTACTTTCAATTAGTGCCTTTATATTGTCTTTTGTTTTTCCATTTGTGCGATAAGTATTAGGCATATTTGCTTTGTCTGCAATGATTCCTTCCCACTGCGTAATTAATGTGCTTACTGTCAATACGTATTCTTTGCGATAATAAGCCTGCATTGCATGATTAAAAATTTTAACCTTATAAAATGGAAGCCCAAGATTTCTCCATGATTTTCTAAATTTTTCAAGTACAGTTTTTGTATAATATTTAAAAATAGTATGATCTATTTCTTTATCTCGTCTTTTACTTTTTTTGTGTTGCTCCATAATTTCTACAATTTTAAAAGCTAATGTTATGTTCGCAGTCCAACCTGCATAAGGGAACCATTTGATATTATACATTTCGTCCATGTATTTTTTATTAAATAATTTTATATTAAACTTATGAATAATATATGAATCAATCTTGTTTAATTCGTATATAATGGGCGATGCCACAGAAGTACTTAGCCAATTCATAACTGGCAAATCAAACACTTTATCAAAACGATCTATTAACCCGCTGTGTTCTATATCTTTTGTGAAATTTGAAAGAACTTGGTCAACATTTAGTCTTTGTATTTCTACTTCAGAGAGTCGAGGAAGCATAGATGAGACACACCATGATGCAAATTGTTCTTGTTGTCTATATGGGGCAAGTATCTCATTTAGATATGCTTGCTGTTGCTGAATTTGTTGGTATGGTGCAGTAGCAAATTTTATAGCATCATATACAGTTGGATTTATATTATTTGGCCGCAATTTTTGATTTATTGAATCTAGCTTTTCGGATAATGTCTTTGGCATACTGATTTGTTTTATTGAATCTAGTTTTTCGGATAACGTTTTTAGCATACTGATTTGTTTTTTAAAATCTTCATTTTTATCGGGCATTTATTATATTTCCTCCAATTTCTTCAGCCGTTTCAGCTCCGCATTGATCTCCATCCGTCGGTTGAGCTGTTTTTCTCTGTGCATTTTGTTTTCCAGCGCAGCAATCTGCTTTTCAAGCTTTCTCCGCTTTTCATCGCGCTCCACGGAAGACTGTAAATTTTCCCCGGCATCTGCTTGCAGCACATCACCGGCGATCTGCCGCACAAGATTTTCGTAAACGGCATCCATACTCAGCCCATCCACACGGAATTGCAGCGCATTCTCCGGTACCCAGTCGGTGTGGTAGTACCGGCTCACCTTGAACGCATTATTACCGGATGCAGCCGCCTCTTTATAACCGATCCACGCTTGTGCTTTGCCTTCATAAGCCAGGATGAAAAGGATGTGGTACGGAATTTCCTTGTCGATCTGGCGGAGCACTGCCTCGTCAAGCTGCGGGACATTCAGCCGCACTTCAAAAACCTCGATCTCGGTTACGGCCTCTCCTGCTGCAAGATTCAAAGTCGTTGCAGCCAGCTTATTGCGCCAGTAGATCAGACGGATCTGCTCCACAAAAACCCGTTTCAGTGCGGGTGTGATGCCGATATTCTCATAAAACTTTTGTTTCGGGATTCGTTTGCCAAACTCAGTTGAAGCGGGAAAACCGAACATAAAACGCCCTCCTTATTTCACTACCAGGAAACAAATCAGCTCAAAATCATCGAGCCCCGATACGGCCGAAAGCAGCGCGGTCGTGCCGCCGCTCTTGAACAGGCTGTCGATGTCGCTCTCTTCTTTCGCGTCAATGATGGAGTTAATCGCCTCGCTGAGCAGTTCGGACACTTCCGCCATGTTGTGCCCATCATCTGTTTCTTGATTGAACTGTTTGCAAAGCTCCATCACCGGCTCGCTCTTGCCACGGCAGAGCAGCCGCATGGAATCCAGTAGCTTCTTTGGATTCAAATAGTCGCAGACAATCTCGCCTTCTTTGCTGATATAGACCATGTAGAATGGGTGGATGCGGTTGCGATGGTCAATATTTACGCTGTCATTGATATTCCGCAAGACGAAAATTACACCGGCGGGTGCCTCTTCTGTTTGTGGGACAACGGTATGCAGCCCTTTGGGAGCGGTCTCAATCTCTTCATGGTGTTTGATATATTCCAGCAGGTCGAGACGGAACTCATTTAATCCCAAATCCATGATAGAGATTCCGCTGCCCATCTCTTCAATATCTACGACTTCCTCGTGCAATCGTTGAAGCTGCGCCCGGCGGTATTCGAGATCACCTTTTTCTTCGGCATTGATCAGGTCATCGTCGCCGGTGGAGGTCATCACGGTAATTTTCATGCGGGTTTCTACACGGGCCTTTAGGTTAATGTATTCATCCAGATCCATATCTGGCCAGAAGTTGACGAGCTGGATATGGTCATTTTTGCTGCCAATACGGTCGATTCGCCCGAAGCGCTGAATGATGCGGACAGGATTCCAATGAATGTCGTAGTTAATGAGATAGTCACAATCCTGCAAGTTCTGGCCTTCGGAAATACAGTCGGTGGCAATCAGAATGTCGAGTTCGTCCTTGCTTCCGGGCATCAGAACAGCCTTCCTCTTGGAAATGGGGGAGAAACAGGTCAACACCGTATTGAGATCGGCGTGGAGCTTCGGAATGGTGGTTTTGCCGTCTACCGTGCCGGTAATTTCTGCAGTTTCTAACTCGAACTTTTCTTTTGCAAATTTGCTGACATTTGCATAGAGATAATCTGCCGTATCGGAAAAGGCGGTGAAGATGATGATCTTCCGATTGCCAGGGTTGATGGGATGCTCGATTTTTTCTTGGATTATATCGAACAGTTTTTGCAGTTTTGTATCATGCTCTGGCGTGATATCGGCAATCATCAGACTGAGCAGTTCGAGATTTTCCGCATCCTTTTCCAGCTCGCGCCTCCACGAAACATAATCCATATCAGCAAGGTCAATTTTAACCTTTTTTCCGACAGAGAAATAATCCGTGTTCTGGTCATCATCATCAAAATCTTTACTGTCTGTGATTTCCGTCAGGTCAAGGACGAGATTGCCAGACTGGTAGCGATCAATCGTTTTTATGGTGCTGTCAATCAGGGCCTTCATACGGTCAATGGTTAGCCGGAAAGAATATACAGAGCTTTCCAGACGCTTGAGCAGGTTGATGCTCATGAGTCTGCGAATGCCCTCTTCTCGTCCTTGCTGTGTCAGGCTGGTCCCTTTATGATGGGTCATGTCGATGTATTTTTCCATCCTCGAAGGCATGATATAGTTGGACGGGGTATAAATCGTCAAGTTCAGAGACATCAGCAGGTTATAGATGTCGTTGTAGTTGATGGCATCGTTCAGATCCGTAAGCCTTGGGCGCAGCGAAATAGGCGGAAGTCGCTCAGGAAATTTACCAATTTCCGAAGTATTATAGTATTTTTCAATATGTTTTCTGGAACGGGCAATCGTCACACTGTCCAATAGCTCAAAGAAGTCAAAATCAAGTGTTTTAAGCAATTCATCCGTCGTGCGTTCCTCTGCAGGTAATTTGCACCACGCATTGTATGCTTTCTGCGCCTGACGGAAGATTTCGTCGATGCTCTTGTTTGTTGCGAGTTTCTCGTTGATTTGTTTCGGATCCCCCTCATAGGCAAGCGCAAGTTGATTTTTCAGATCGATGAATTTGTTGTTGACCGGTGTGGCGGAAAGCATCAGCACCTTTGTCCGCACGCCCGCTCGGATAACCTTATTGAGCAGTTTCAGGTAACGGTTTTCCTTTGCATCCTCGCCGGAAACTTCGCCGCCGTTGCGGAAATTGTGGCTCTCATCAATGACAACCAAATCGTAGTTTCCCCAGTTTAAACGATCAAGGTCAATGCCATTGGACGTGCCGTGCTCCCGCGACAGGTCTGTATGATACAGCACATCATAACGCAGCCGATCCTCAGCAATCGGGTTGTTGACATAGTTGCCCTTATATGTATTCCAGTTTTCAGACAGCTTTTTGGGACAGAGAACGAGCACGGATTTGTTGCGGTTTTCATAGTACTTGATGACAGCAAGTGCCGTAAAGGTTTTACCTAAACCAACGCTGTCCGCCAAAATGCATCCATTATATTTTTCCAGTTTGTTGATAATCGCAAGGGCAGCGTCTTTCTGAAAATCATACAGCATGCCCCAGATTTTGCTCTTCTTGAATCCGGTAGCTTCGTTGGGGAGCACATCTTCAGAGATATCGTCAAGAAATTCGCTGAAAATGTGATATAGGGCAAAAAAATAAATAGATTCCGGCGCATTTTCACGATATGCTGCAGAAATATTTTCCATCACAACATCGGTGACTTCTTGCAACTTTTTCTTATCATTCCATAACTGCTCGAAAAGGTTCAGAAAGTAATTTGTGTTCTCATGGCTTTCTGTTTTTTGTACCGGATAATAGGCATTGTTACCGCGCTCGCAGCCGAGGTCAACGGTTGTAAATCCATTGATGGAAAAATAAGTGCTTTGATCTACTGTCATGAAGCCCGTCATCTGTTCCTGCGTAACATTCGATTTGAAAGTCACCTTTCGCCTAATCCAATCGGCACACTCTTTGGCAATGGCCTTTTGTGTCAGCTCATTGCGCAGCTTTACCTCAAATTCTGTTCCATAGAGGCTGCGCTCACGGGAGATGCGAGGGATGTAAAACTCTCGCTGCGCTTTTGGCGTTTTTTCAGTTACAAAGGTCGGTGAGGTAAAAATAAAACGCAGCTCGTCAATTCCTTCCAGCTGCTTTTGCAGCTCTTGGTAGGCATAGATCGAGAAACATGCCGCGGCAATAGAAATTTTGCTGTTTTTATGGATTGTCGATTGCAAATCCTCTTTGACAGTGGTGTTGATATTATCGATTATCTGCATTTTTTCACCTTGTTTTTGTCTGCCTTCTGAATATATTTTCCACTTTTTATTCTTGCATCGGCAGGTTTTGATTCATGAGCAGGAATTGCCCATTGGTTTCCAATTTTCACAGCACCGGGGATGCGATTCCCATTGCATAGTATCTGTATTCTTCGGGTAGAAATGCCCCATTTTTCAGCGGTTTGCGTTACGGATAAATATTTCATTGGCGTATCTCCAGATCCCAAAAGTTTGTTTGGCACTTTGTTGTCTATGTCAATTTATGTCACAATTATAATCGCAAAAGCGAATGAAATCAAGAAACGATAACAAGGAAACATAACAATGCTTTTGTTAAAGAGCTTGTGTATTTTTTGAAAAAGAAAATAGAGTGCTTTTTTCGCGCTCTCTTTAAAGATTTTCTATTTGTATCTTTATAAAGCCTAAAACAACGATTGAAAAATAATATAAATAATGATAGAATTAATCAAATAGATGTCGATTATTTATTGAATTTTAAAAGTATACTTCCATACAAGAGTAAAAAATAGAAAAAGGAGTGTGATGAAATGAATGCGATGATTTGGCAGGCTGCCACAGGTGGCTTCTTGCAGGCGGCCCGCGTATTGGAATTGCGCTGCCCCGTTACCATGCCGGGAGGCCTGTTACTTTCCCCGGAAGTTGGCCACTGTTTGGATGCTGCCGCGTCGTTGGCAGCACATGGCAGGACGCCGGGAGACGGGTTGCAGGCGCTGGCGCCCGCTTTCGGGCATTTGTATGGGAAAGCTTTGACCACTTCGATTGGATCCCCTTGGGAGGCGATGCGTGGAGAATGGATGGCGGCTTGTCCAAATCGTGCGTTTCCCGTCCATTTAGACTGCGAGGCTTTGGAGAAAGCCGCATCCGCTTTGTGCAAAAAATTAGAGAAAGCCCTTGCGCTGCAGGATTACGCGATGTTGGAACGTGCTTGTGAAACAGTGCTGGCTTTTCTGCCACTGTTGCCTGGCGATCGGGAGGACGGCGACATTTCCCTTTACGAGTATGGCCGCTTAACCAGTGCGTTGGCGAGCTGTTATGTTCAGCTCATACAGGAGGACGAAACAGCTGATTGCGGCAAGCTGCAAAAGAAAAATTGTCTGCTGCTATTCAGTTGTGATTTTTCTGGTATTCAGAATTTCATCTACTTAATTTCTACAAAGTCAGCGTTAAAAATGTTGCGCAGCCGTTCCTTTTACTTAGAATGGATGCTGGAGCATTTGATTGACGAACTGTTAGATGCCTGCGGTTTGGCCCGCTGTAATTGTCTGTATGCGGGTGGCGGTCATGCCTATGTGCTGTTGCCGAATACGGCGCAGGTGCAGGCGGTCGTACATCATTTTTCAGATGCGGTCAATGCATGGCTGCGCGAGCAGTTTGGTATGTCGCTATACCTGGCTTGCGGCACACAACCCTGTGCGCCTGCCGCATTGTTTGGCCAAGCTGGCCAGCAGGACTATAGCGACGTATTCCGCAGTTTGTCGGCGCAGCTTGGACATGCCAAACTGACTCGCTGTGATGCTGATGCCCTGCGAGTTTTAAACCGGTCTATGCAAGAGGCGCGGGAATGCAAGATTTGCGGCCGTCCGGCAGCAGATGGGGAATTGTGCGATTGGTGTGACAGATTTTCTCGTTTGGGCGGGCGTCTGACAGAGCCGCATCAACTGTTTGCGATGACCGACCGGCCTCTCGGACTCAGCTCGCTTTGCCTGCCCATGCCTGGGATGAATGGAAACCGCTTTGCCTGCCTGCTTTCCATGGAACAGGCAAAAGCGGCGGCCAATGATCCGTCCGTGCTTCGCTGGTACAGCAAAAACGAGGCGATCGATGTCTTGCCGAACTGCCGCTGCCTGTGGATGGGGGACCACTGTCCAACTCCCCTGCTGGAAGAGCTGAACCAGCAGTCGGAGGGCATCTCGAGAATGGGCGTCTTTCGTGCGGATGTGGACAATTTGGGAAAAGCGTTCATCTCGGGATTCGTGAGTCCAGACGGAACACAAAATCGGGTTTCCCTCGCCAGGACGATGGCTTTTTCCCGCAATCTGTCCGTGTTTTTTAAGCGTTCGATCAATCAGATTTTAGCGCCGTTTGATGGCGTGTTGGTGGTCTATTCCGGAGGCGACGATCTCTTCTTTGTGGGAGGCTGGAGCGATTTGCTGCGGGCAGCTGTTCAGTTGCGACGAGCTTTTGCGCAATATACGGACCATACACTGACTTTTTCGGCGGGATTCGGCCTCTACACAATCCGGTATCCGATCGCCCGCGCCGCAGTGGAAACTGCGAATCTAGAAGATTTTGCGAAAGAGTTGCCGACTAAAAATGCGATTACGCTGTTCGCAGAGGAGGACAGCCTTCGCTTTGACTGGCCAACGTTTGAAACCAAAGTGATGGACGAGAAGTATCGTCTGCTGGAAACATTTTTTCAAGCGGATGCCAATGAGAGAGGCAACGCTTTTTTGTATCGACTGCTCGCGTACCTGCGCGCAGCCGAGGATCGTTTGAATTTGGCGCGGTGTGCATATTTATTGGCCCGGTTGAGACCGGAAAAGGGAACCCCACAGCAGGCACAGGCCTATGAGACATTTTCCCGTGGCTTTTACAGCTGGGCTTTCAAGTCGGAAGACCGCCGTCAATTGATTGCTGCCATTTATCTGTACATTTATTTACATCGTGGGCAAGGCGCAGAGGAAGGGGGAACCTTACAATGAAAAACCAGCATTCGAACAGCAGACCCAACGCGAGCCGCAGCTCAAATCGAGAGCAGCAGAGGCAGAAGGACCAGGCAAAGAATCCTGCGGGAAAAAAACTTCCACCCGACTATGTGGATCAGGCCGAAGAAAGGATGCGAGAACTTTCCGGAAGTTGCCCACAATTAACTACAAGTAAACTTCGAAACATTTTGTCTCGCATTAGCAGTATTTATAACAAAGAAGTCAAACGCACCGAAGAAACTCTGGCGCCGGAAAATCAGGCTGAACTGCAGATGGTCCGTGTGCGCATCGCCTACGAGTGCGGCCGCGAAGAGGCGGTCAGGCAGTTTGTAGAGAAGTCTGAATTGTTGAACTATATTAAGGGTATTGGAAATTCCAGAGCGGAATTTATTCGTTTTGCTAGATATATGGAAGCACTAGTAGCCTATCACCGCTTCTTTGGTGGAAAAGATTGATAAGGAGGAAAAAGAACATGTATGGAAAAGTTGTTCTAAAATCCGAGATCAGAGTTTTGACCGGGATGCATATTGGCGGTTCCAGTGTCTTTTCCGCGATTGGAGCGGTCGATCAAGTCGTTGCCCGCGATCCTTATACGCAGTTGCCCATTATTCCGGGGAGCTCCTTGAAGGGCAAGCTGCGCTCGCTGCTGTCGCGCAGCCTCAGTGGGGGAGAACGTCGAGATTTTACAGGGGACCCGGAGGAGATCAAACGGCTGTTTGGCTGCCACGATCCAGTGATTCTTTCTCGCTTGCAGTTTGCCGATTGCTTCGTAACAAAAGAATCGCAAGAAGCATTTCAGCATATCGACTATACGGAGATTAAGTGGGAAAATGCGATTAACCGGATTACTGCAATTGCAAATCCAAGGCAGATTGAAAGAGTTCTTCCAGGCGTTCGCTTTGCGTGCCGCATTGCTTATACCATTGAAGACGAAACGACAGTCAAAGAGGATTTCCAGATATTAGCTAGGGGACTGAAGCTGCTCCAAATGGATTATTTAGGCGGACACGGAACGCGAGGCAGTGGCCGTATCTGTTTTGAAAAGATTGAAATTGCGGATCCTGACCAGATACTTGGCGAAGAGCGGCGGACCGACCTGGAATCCATTTTTAAGGATGTGGAAAGCTATGACTTATTATCTATTTAAACTGCGGTTTACAGCACCCGTCCATTTTGGAGACAGTTTTTCGGCGGTTTCTCTATCTTCCAGTGAGATGACCTTCTGCGCGGACCGGCTTTTCTCTGCCCTGTGTCAGACAGCTGTGCATCAGGGCGACAGAGGCGTCGATCTGTTATATGATCTGGTCCAGAGCCGGCAGCTTCGATTCAGCGATGCGTTTCCCTGGAAAGGAGAACAACTTTATTTGCCGCGCCCTTGCCTGGAGGCAAAAACCGTGCGGGACACGGATGCCTCCGACCGCAAAGCTATGAAAAAAGTAGCATATATTTCAATCCATCAATATACTTACTTTCTGCAGTCATTGTCTGACGGCGATCCGATCGATCCGAAAACGCTGCTGACGCGTTTTGGCGAGGCTTCTGTGGTGACAAGGGCAGCCATCATGGAGGGGAAAGATGCGCTGCCCTATGCGGTGGGGCAGTACCGTTTTGATACAGCGTGTGGGCTGTATTTTTTGGCCGCACTTGCAAAGGACGACCTATTTCGCCCGCTGTTCCAATTGGTTCGGCAGCTTGGGTTAGGCGGCATCGGCGGCAAGGTAAGCAGCGGATACGGCAGCTTTGTGGTAGAGCGTGCCTGTCCGGTTCGCGCTTTGGACGAAATGCAGGCCAGCTTTCTTCTCAACGCGTTGGACATGCCGGATGCAGACCTTTGGATCAGCTTAACGACGAGCCTGCCGAAGGAGGAGGAACTCGATGCTGCCCTGCACGGAGCATTGTACCAGATTGTCCGCCGCGCCGGATTTGTTCAAACGACCAATTTGAAAGGCCCCGAGAAAAAGAAGGAGCAGTTTTTTCTGGCGGCTGGCTCCACTTTTCGGCATCCTTATAGGGGCGATGTCTACGATGTGGCGCCTGAGAATTGTCCGCATCCAGTCTATCGTTATGCAGTGCCGCTGTTTTTAGGGGTGAAAAAGCATGATTGACAATGGCTTGACAAAAACATATACACTGCGGCTAACGTTTGAAAGCCCTGTCTTTTTAGGATCCGGCGCAAAAATCAGCAAAAAGGAGTACTTTTACAATACAAGAAAACATACCGTCACCTTTTACGATTCCGGAAAATTGATGCGCTGCATTCTTGAAAACGACCTCATCGATGCGTATGAAGCATATATGCTGGGTTCGGGAAGAACGTTGTATGATTTCTTTCGTGACAATGGCGGAGCTCCAAGATTTGCAGAGGCTGTCCAATATCAGGTCTCCAGCGGAAATGCCATTCAAGGAGATGGCCGACAGCCTGCGGATATTTTGACACACGTCCGCAGCGGTGCTGGCAATGTCTATATTCCGGGAAGTTCTGTAAAGGGAATGCTGCGAACAGCCGTGACGGTGGGCTGTATTTTGCGGAAAATGCCGAATACGCAAAAGCCTTTTGTGACTGCACACCCAAGCACAAAAAAAGCGATGAAAGCGGAGGCAGACACACGTATGCGTGCATTAGACGAAGAGCTGTTTCATACGCTGAAGGTTGATTCGAACAAGATCTCAAATGCCGTAAACAGCCTTTTCCGCGGCGTCAGCATTGCGGACAGTCCGCCAATTTCAGACAAAGCGCTGATTCTTTGCCGCAAGTTGGATGTATTCCCCAATGGCAATCGCCATGAATTGAATTTGGTGCGCGAATGTATAGGCCCGGGTATAACTATTACGATGCCGATTACGTTTGACCCTTCGCTGGCACAGTTTATCACGCCAGAATTTATAGTAGAATCGATTCAGTCGTTCGACAATTGGTACACAGAGCATATCCTTTCACACTATCAAGGAATTCCAGGATTTAAACTTCCAGAACTTACACAGCATCTCTTCCTGGGCGGTGGCAGCGGATATCCTACAAAGACGGTGACCGCTCCTTGGCTGCAGGACGACGCGCCGCATGCTATTACAGTATGGTTAACAACACTGTTTGGAAAGAAAAATGCCAGGGACGACGAAAATTACGGTATTTCACCGCACATGTTGAAATATACGACGGTGAATGAAAGAAAAATGCCTTTCGGGCTTTGCAAGGTTGAAATTCTATGATTAGACATATTGAATTGCGGCTTCTTCTGCCGGAAAAAGAATCGTTTCGTACGGATATGGCGTATGCGCTTTATGGTGCATTGTGCCATTGCATGACACCTGTATTGGCCGATACACTCCATGTACAGAAGATTACGCCCATCCGGCAGCATCTTCGTTCCGGTCCGGAACCAGGACAGTGTACGTGGGTGTTGGATTTATTTGACGCGGCAGCAGAGTTGGAGAATACAATCCGAAGCTGGAAGACGATAGACCTGCAGTGCTGTTCAGCACCGCTGCAGGTGATGCAGTATACGGCTTTTGCTCCCATTTCCGTCGCTGCTTTATTAGAGAAAGGACAAACCTGGCCGCCTGCCTCCACAGCGGCAGAGTTTCTCTTTGAAACCCCGTGTACGTTTAAGGTTGCCGGCAGTTACGCGTTATTTCCCTCGGTGGAACTGATCGTACAAAGCTTATGGATGAGATGGAACGCGTTGATGCCAGATTGTACTTTGGAAGATGCGGATGCACAGCACCTGCTGTTGTCAGGGCTGCGCATATGCAGGTATCGGTTATCGAGCCGAGACTATAAGCTGAAAGGGCAGCGCATCCCTGGCTTTGTGGGGAGCGTGCAGATTTCTGCGCGGCTTCCCGCACCAATGATGGAGCTGTGGCATTTGCTTTTGGCGTTTGCCCCTTACAGCGGTATCGGCATCAAAACGGCGCTTGGTATGGGTGCCGTGCGGATCACACCTGTTATACGCAAATCAAATGTTTCGTGGCAGCAAAAATAGGACCGTTTTATGTCTGGAAAGGAGACGCTTATGGAATACGTATTGTTCAGCCCCGTGTCGGACCGTGACCCCTGCAGCGCGGATCGCAACTATCCGGATGTATACCGGGATGGCGCGCTGCTGCATATTGTCCGGCATTTGAAACCGCGAAAGGTGTATCTTTTTCTAACGCAAAGGTTTCAGGAGTTTGAAGAAAAAGATCACCGATATTCACGTATGCTGAGGCATGTGATGCCGGAAGTGGAGATCCAATTTGAAAAATGTCCGGAAAACATTAAGAATCCTGCTTTGTTTGATCAGTTTGATGAGCCATTTCAAAACAGTTTGGAGACCATTCATCGGGACAATCCAAACGCACAGGTGTTGGTGAATGTCTCTTCGGGAACGCCGCAGATGCAGGCATCTCTATATTTATTGGCCGCGACACTGACTTTCCCGGTATGTGCCATTCAAGTTCTCTCTCCAGCGAAAGATTCCAATGCCGGCCCGGACCCTTATAATCCGGAACTTTCGGAACGAAATCTCGGCGAAGACGGAAAAATTACACGCAAAGATCACGAAGGGCGGACCGTTACATTTTCTGAAAAGCGGATTCAATGTGTCACTTGTTGCAATGCCGTGCGTGCCATTTTGGTTAAAAATATTGCGCAGCTTGTAGAAACCGATGATTATGTGGCTGCAGAAAATCTTTACGAAAGCTCGAAGGAATTATTTAGTCCTCGTTTGGAGCAGTTACTGCGAATTGCCTATGCCCATTTAAATCTGCATACACAAGAAGCACAAAAACTGCAGGACGAAGGCGTTCACTGGAAAGATTTTTATGAACCTTCGATTCGCAACTTACCACAAGAAGCGCAGAAGTGCTACGATTATCTCTTATATTTAGGTACTTTGGTAAAAAGGCAGGCGTTTAACGATTATTCTCGCGCCCTGTCTCCTGCTTTGACGACGATTCTGCGTATGCGCTTAAAAGGGGCAGGGTATGACATCTTGCAGTTTTGTAGTCCAGACTATAACGGGGTTTTCAAGCTGCGAAATGAGTTAATCCAGCAAAAAGAGCCTCTTTTTTTAGACTACTTAAATCATCAATTCAGAGGGTCTTTTAGAAATGGTCCATTATCCGCTGTTCAAATGTTGTATTATATGAGTTATATAAAAGAAAGGAAGGATATTGATTTAGACGTTAATCGTTTTACGAAGCTGCGCCTTGCAGAATCTACCGTTCGAAATCTTGCCGCACACGAAATGAAAGGGATTACCGCAGAACAAATTCAGGATGCGACAGATCTTTCTGCTGATGGGATTCTCAATTTATTAAAAGAGCAATATCAAAAAGCTATCGATATACATACAGAGATAAAATGGAATTCTTTAGACAAGTTGAAGGAAGAAATTAAGGAAGAATTAAAAGTGATAATGAGATTAGACACTTCTTGATTGCTTACGATAGGTGGGAGTGTGGTAGATGATGCTGACAACGTAATCGGAGATTGCTAGTTAAATTGCAATGGATTCTTTTTATCCGAAAAGTATTGTCGCAGTTTAAGCGGCCCTTTATTTTATAGTTATGGATTTGTCTGAAATTTGGAAAATTACGCTTGCAGCCTATTGGAAGAGTTGTGCGAACCGCAAATAGAAGGGCAGTTTCAGACCGTAAAAAAGGGCGGTTCGCACTTTTGATTCTGTTAATCTTTATGAAAATCAGGATAAACGGCATGTATATTTGACAAGACATCTTTACAATTGTGCAAGAGAATGATAAAATATCTGATAAATGAATAAGATTTACAGGAGAAAGGATCGTTTTATTTAGAAAGAATTGCTGAAGCATTTTATCCCCGCAAGGGGACGGTAACCCGTAACTCAAGCTCAAAATATGCTGCATGTTTTGATGCATTTTATCCCCGCAAGGGGACGGTAACAACATCGAGCCGTTATTCATGTGGTGGCCGTAGAGAAGCATTTTATCCCCGCGAGGAGACGGTAACGAGCGATGTGATCAGACAAGATCTTCGAGAGCTGCGAAGCATTTTATCCCCGCGAGGGGACGGTAACTCCCACAGTCTGCGGTAACTCGTAAAAGTCGGTTGAAGCATTTTATCCCCGCGAGGGGACGGTAACCTCTGCAATTTTTCGCAGTCGGCGCTTCGTGATATCGAAGCATTTTATCCCCGCGAGGGGACGGTAACGGGTAAAAATAATGCCCACCGTGCAGGGCACGTGGACGCACTTTATCCCCGCGAGGGGACGGTAACAGGTTGATCGAAGTAAACGAATATCGGCGTAGGCGAAACATTTTATCCCCGCGAGGGGACGGTAACACGTGTATACTTCAATAAATGATAGTACTTCACTTAGTGAAACATTTTATCCCCGTGAGGGGACGGTAACCGATAGATGCCTTGATCTGCGCCAGCTTGTCAGAAGCATTTTATCCCCGCGAGGGGACGGTAACAGGTTGATCGAAGTAAACGAATATCGGCGTAGGCGAAACATTTTATCCCCGCGAGGGGACGGTAACGAACCCCCGACCTCTGGCGTATAGGGCCAGCGAGGAAGCGTTTTATCCCCGCGAGGGGACGGTAACGTGTAAACTCTGAACTCCACCATGTCCCCATCTGGAAGCATTTTATCCCCGCGAGGGGACGGTAACACGGTCACCTGCGGACCGTAGGGCAGGCCGTAGAAGAAGCATTTTATCCCCGCGAGGGGACGGTAACAAGATGGGGAGCTGGAAACTGCCGTCGATGTCTTTCGACACACTTTATCCCCGCAAGGGGACTAGAATTTATTTTGTGGACACAAAAGAGAGTAAACGACCATTTCGAAAACGAATCGATGCTGTTTACGCAAAAATCGGCAGTGCCTTCTGGAAAGACACTGCCGATTTTTCTACTGTGATGTTCATTTTCTAAAAATGCAGAGTATAAAATGCTTGGGTTTCTAGTAGACGGAAAACACATAGGAAAAGAGAAAATTGCAGCCTTCAGCATCGCACCACATCTTTCAGCTTCGGCAATCCCCCGCTTGCGCGCCCCGAAAAAGCGTGCTACAATAAAACCCGCGCGCCAAAACGGCTGCGCGCAAAAAAGGCCGGGACGGCTGTTGAGCGCAATGTTCCGGCCCTTTTCTTTTGATGTTTTTTGGAATTTTCGGAAAGGAAGCGCTGCCCCATGTCCGCCCTCAAAGCGTTTTTTAGAAAGGAAACGGTCTTCTGCGTCTCGTTGCTGCTGGCGCTGGGTTCGATGCTGCTCGTGCGGCCGGACCCGACGTACCTTACGTACCCCGATTACCGGACGCTCGCGCTGTTATTTTCTCTGATGCTCGTCGTCGCGGGGTTCCAGTCGCTCGGCGTCTTCGCAAGGCTCGGCCGCGTCCTGCTAAGACGGGCCCGCAGCCTTCGACGGCTTTCGCTGGTATTCGTGCTGCTGTGCTTTTTCTGCAGCATGCTGATTACGAACGACGTGACGCTTTTGACGTTCGTGCCGTTTACGATTCTCGTGTTCCGTATGATCGGGCAGGAGGCGGCTTTGACCCGCCTCGTCGTGCTCGAGACGATCGCCGCAAACCTCGGCAGCATGGCCACACCAATCGGGAACCCGCAGAATCTCTACCTTTATTCCGCCTTCGAGCTCGATGCGCCCTCGTTTTTGTGGGCCGTGCTGCCGTATGCCGGGCTTTCGCTGTTGGGGCTTATCCTGCTCGCAGTCTTCCCGCAGCGCGCGGCGCCCGCCGTGGGCGCGATTCCGGCGGCGCCGCGCCCCGAGGAGGACGCAAAACCGCTGTTCCCCGCGCTGGTGCCGTTTCTCGTCTTGCTTTTCTTGTGCCTGCTCGTCGTGTTCCGGGTGCTGCCGTATGGGCCGGTGCTCGTGTGCGTCGCGGTGGTCGTGTTTCTCGTAAACCGGAAGCTCTACCGGTCCGTGGACTATTTTTTGCTGCTTACCTTCCTGTGCTTTTTTATTTTTATCGGGAACTTAAAGCGCATCCCGGCCGTCGACGCGCTCTTAACCGCGCTCGTGAGCGGGCGGGAGCTGTGGGCCGGCATCCTCACAAGCCAGGTCATCAGCAACGTGCCCGCGGCCATTCTGCTCGCCGATTTTTCGCGGGAGATCCCCGCGCTTTTGACCGGCGTCAATTTGGGCGGCCTCGGCACGCTGATCGCCTCGCTCGCAAGCCTCATTTCGTTCCAGCTGTTTACCCGCGCGTTCCCGCAGAAAAAAGGCGCCTATTTCCGGTCGTTTACGCTTTACAATGTGGGCTTTCTCGCACTCCTCGCCGCGGCCGCCGCGGTCTTGACGCGCTTCGCCCCGTGAGAGCGCGGCAGGAAGTTTCTTTTATCATTGGAAGATATAAAATTTTCCGTGCTTTTTTCTCCGATTTGTGCTATACTATTCGTATAGGAAGTCTTTTCAGCTTTTTGCGCGTATGCTGCAAGACAGTATGCGGACAGCCGCTGCCATTTTCCGAACCGGCTGCCGATTTCAGATCGGAGGTTAGAATCATGTCAATCGAGACAATCAAACGGAAAATTAAGGGCTTATATGAATCGAACCCGCACATCCACATCAATGTTTTCGTCCCGCACGGGAAGGCCCTGCTCGAAAATGAGCCGGTGCTTCTAAAGCGCGTGTACCCGCACATCTTCCAGGTCGAGTCGCACGAGGGCGGCGTGCCGAAATGCCACACGATTCAGTATTCGGCGCTGATGACGAGGCAGATTGAAATCGTGGAGCTCAAAGACGCCGTCTAACCGCGGCTTTTTCAAAACAATGCCCGCACGCTTTCCGAAAACCGGAGGCGTGCGGGCGTTTTTCTTGCTTTTGAATTTCAAGAGGATTTTGATTTTTCAGAGAAAAGAGAGATGGCCGGTCAAAAAGCGGGCCGCGTTACAGGTACAGTTCGCATTCCTTGCGCACGGAGCAGGCTTTTTTGAGCGCCATGCCGACGGCGGCGAGCATCGCGCCGTTGACTTTCCGCGCCGCGTGCGGGCAGATCACCGTGCAGCGCATGCACGAGATGCATTGCTTCGCGTCGACGCGCTTCGGGTCCTGTTCGTCGATGGCGCCCACCGGGCATGCCTTCGCGCACAGGCCGCAGCCGACACAGTCCTTCGTCGGCTTCGGCACCATGCCGGCCCCGCCGCCTTTTTTGTACGGGCGGTTCCCCGGGATGTGCGGCGCGGCCGTGTCGCCCGCGGCGAGCTTTTTCAGGATGGCTTCGGCGAACGATGTGAGCGTCTTCGCGTCCTGCGCGTCCGGCCGGCCCGCCGCGAACTGGTGCGCGATCGAATGCTCCGCAATCGCGGCCGCCGCGGCGAGGATCGTAAAGCCCGCGGCCTTCGCGGCGTCTTCGAGCTCGACGAGCGTGTCCTCATACGCGCGGTTGCCGTAGACGCACAGAAGCACGGCCTTCGCACCGTTGCCCTTGATCGTGCGCAGGCGCTCGACCGCCGTCTGCGGCACGCGCCCGCCGTAAGACGGCACGGCGATCACGGCGAGGCCGTCTTTCGGGATTGAAGTGCCGCTCCAGCCGGCCCGGCGGTCCGTCAGGTCGATCGATTGGCTCGTTTCTGCGAGCGCGTTTGCCAGCAGGTCCGCTGCTTTTTTCGTCCCGCCCGTCGGGCTGAATGTGATTTCATAAAGCTCCATGTCGATTCCTCCTAAATGATTTTCGAAACGCGGGCCGCGCGATGCAGAAGCGGCTTTCCAGCCTTCGCGGCCGCGTTTGTATGCCGGTTATACCCGCAGGAGCACCTTGCCGCTCGTCGGCCCGTTTGCCACGAGGCGCAGCGCTTCGTTTGCCTGTTCGAGCGAAAACACGCGCGGGTCGGTTTGGGGACGGATTGCGTGCGCTTCCACGAGTTCCGTCACCCGCTTGAGCTGTGCGCCGTCGGCGCGCACGAACAAAAAGCGGTACGATTTTCCCTGCCGCTTTGCGGCAAGGTCGTACTTCGCGCCGGCCAATGCGAACAGCAGGCGCTTTGCAGCGGGCATCCGGTGCCGCCTCGCAAACGCCAGATTGGGCAGGCCGCGCAGGCTCACCAGGCGCCCGCCCGGCTTTAAAACGGACCACTCGTGTTCGAACGCGTCCGGCCCGAGCGTGTCGATGACGCCGTCGGCGCCGGACAGCGTTTCCCAGTAGTTTTCGGTCCGATAGTCGAAATAGAGATCGGCGCCCGCGGCGAGGACGGCCGCCTTGGCGCGCGCGTTGCCGGAAACCGCGACGCGCAGCCCCAGCGCCTTCGCGAGCGGCACCGCCAGTTGGCCGAAGCTGCCGGACCCGCCCGCGAGGAAGACCGTCTGGCCGGGCTTTGCTTCCAATTCCTCCGTCAGGGCCTGATAGGCGGTCAGGCCGGCCAGCGGGATCGCCGCGGCGGTGAGAAAGTCATACCCGGCGGGCATCTTCGCGAGCGCCCGCTCGTCGATGGCGGCGTATTCCGCGAACGCGCCAATCCGCCCGGCCGGCAGCCGCGCGTATACGGCGTCGCCCGGCAAAAACGCCGTCACGGCGCTGCCCACCCGTTCGACGACGCCGGCGCATTCGTTCCCGAGTGTGAGCGGCATCTTGTAGGGATGGAGGGCCTTGAGGCTGCCGGTCAAAATCAACAGCTCCAGCGGATTGACCGCGGCCGCCTTGACGCGCACGAGCACGTCATGGCTGCCGACTTCCGGCACCGGCAGTTCGCGCAGCACGGTGTGGATTTCCTTTGCGTAGTGGTCGATTTGAATGGCTTTCATGAAAGACTCCTTTCGGCTTGTGCGGGGGTTCCCTTGCAATTTTCCGGCCGGGCCGGTACAATAAAGGTGTAACCCTTGCGTTGACATCCGAGAACAGTGTACCATCCCATTGATGTAAAGTCAAGATTGACATCTAGCTTTTTTGAAATTTCGAAAGGAGGAGCCCGATGCAGATCAGCAGGAAATGTTCCATCGCCGTCCACTGCATGCTCTTTATCCACGAGGCCGCGGGGAAGGCCCGCGTGACGAGCGCGCTGCTCGCGCAGAGCACCGGCTGCAACCCGGTCGTAATCCGCACGGTGTTAAGCGCCTTAAAGAAGGCCGGGCTGATTCAAATCGCGCGCGGCACCGGCGGCGCGAAGCTGTGCCGCGCGCCGGCGGACATCACGCTGTACGACATCTACCACGCGGTGGAGCCGGACGGCCTTTCGGACTTAATCGGCATCCACCCGTGCGAGGGGCGCCCGTGCCCGGTCGCGCAAAACATCCGCGGCGTGCTCGAAGGCCCCTACCGTCAAATCGAGGAGGCCGTCCGCCGGACGATGGAGGGGATCCCGCTCTCGTCGATGGTCGAAACATTTCGCGAGCGCCTCGCTGGCGCGCAGCCGGCCGCTTCCGGGTAAGCAGGCGCCGGGAACGCCCGCGCGCGCATAGCCGTATTCCAGGCTTTCTGTCCGGGAAATTTACGGCGATACGCTCGGCTCGCGAAAATGCTTCGAACACCTCGGCTTTCGCGCGTACGAAAAGGCCGAAAAGGGCAGCCGCTTCGTGCTGGAGCTGTCTCCTGCGCAAAAAAGCGGCTAAAAATGGCGCCTCCCCATTTCTGAAATCGGAAAGGGGAGGCGCCGTTTGTGTTTTCATTTTGGCGGATTTTCCGTCACGCTTCGACGAGCGTCCCGGCGACCGGCGCGAGCGAAACCTGCGGCAGGCCGAGGTTTAAAAGATGCTGCGCCGCCTTTAAATAGGCGAGGGCGTCTTCGTCCTGCTGCGTGTTTTCGTAGAGGTCAAAAAAGCTCTGCAGCGCCGTGTACGTTTCAATCTCCGATTGCCCGCCCCACGCGTCGGGCACTGCGCCGAAGGGCTTGACCGCCGCGGCGTACGTCTTCCAGTTCCCGGCGCTCAAAGCCCCGCGCCCGACCGTCGCGGAGATCTTTTCGAGCATCCCGCCCTCGTTGGGGCTCTGCAGCAGCGTGTCCATCGCGCCCTGCGGGTCGGCGTAGACGGCAAGCGGGTGGTACGCCTGCCCGTCGGCCGTGACGGAGGCGGGGTAGACGCGCTCGCCGAAATCGTCTTCCGGCAGGTCTTCCTGCGGCACCGCGGCCGTGTCAATCACAAGCGACGAGACGAGCGCTTCGCCCTGCGCCGTCGCCGAAAGCACCCGCACGATCTGCACCGGCGAGTTCCCGCCGCACACGGCAAAGCCGCCCGCGACGACGGCCGCCGCCGCGCAGATGGGGAGGAGCCATTTCTTTTTTGTGTGCGTTCGTTTCATACGTATGCCACCTCATTTTAGGAAAGAAAGGACCGGATTCGTTCTTTCTATTGTAGCGCACGGCTTTTGGAATTGTCAATTCCCCCCCGATTTTCTAAGATTCCTCTAAAAATGCGGCGCTTTCCGCCCGCGCCGATGCACGGCACTGTCAGTTTTTTAGACACAGGTTTCCTACATGAAAAGCGCGTTCCGGCGTTTTCCGAATAGAAAAAGCCGCCGTACAGGGTTCCCCATACGGCGGCAGACCGTTCATTCCTCGAATAGGCCGCTGCCCGCGTCAGCGGCGGCGTCCTCATTTTTTCGATTCCGCAAATAACTCGTCACGGCCACTGGCCTGCTTCCCGTTCGGGTCCTTTGCAATCCGTTCCGTTTCGAGCATGGCTTCCGCCGTCTCCTTATTCGGCCGCTCGAGCTTGATTGCAAACGGAATGCCGCCCTCCCGCAGCGATTGGCGCACAAAGACGTTGAACGCCGTAGAGATGTTCATGCCGAGCGCTGCAAACAGTTTTTCGGCCTGTGCCTTCAAATCTGTGTCCATGCGGATGCTGATGTTCGTGAACTTTCCAGCCATTGTATCAACCCCTTTTGATTGCTGCTTTTAGTATATGCCTTTTGCACGAAAAAGGCAATACTTTGCACGAGCTTTTCGCAGCAAATTCATGAAAAGCGGTCCCGCTTCCTTATAACGTTCCCATGCAGTCGAGCAGCGCGAACACGGCGGCCTGCTGCGTTTCGTTTAAGCGCGACCAGCGCTCCAAAAGCGCCTTTTTGCCTGAACACATTTACTTTCTCCGGCAGATGGGATATACGATAAGCAGAAAGAAAACTTGAATTCTCAAGAATCGAAAGGGTGACGGGGATGAATTTGGCGAAACTTTCTGCGAACGGTCAAATCACGGTGCCGGTAGAAATTAGGCGGCTGCTTGGACTGAAATCCGGCGATAAAATTTTGTTCCTCCAAAAGCAGAATGGAGAGATCACGATCAGCAACGCCTCCGCTGCGGCTATCCGAAAAGCGCAGGCAGCCTTTGCGGGCGCTGCTGATGCACTGGGCGTATCCAGCGAGGATGATATGCAGGCGCTTGTAGACGAAGCGCGTTAAGGGAAGGCGTGGAGGCGTAACCTCTGCGCCCTTTCTTTTGGCATGGCAAGGGCCATGACGCTGTAGATCGACGCCTGCTTTGCCACCCTCCCCAGAAAATCTTCTCGAAACCCCAAAGAAAAGGATTGACATTTCGGAGGGAGGATGCTATAGTACCGTTAGCGATAACGTTATCGTTAACGCAGGCTGGGGCCCCGCTCCACGATGCCGAAACGGAGGCGCGGGCGGCTGTGCCGTTTTGAAAACCCGAAGTATTTTCATAAAGGAAAGGATGCGTTCCGCTTGAACCATGTGAACCGCGAAAATTTTGCGATCGATACCCACCCGCTCTGCGCCCCCGAAGCCGTCGTGCAGGGCGACTGCTGGCGCATCAGCGTCCTGACGCCGTCGCTTTTGCGCCTGGAGTATGACCCGTCCGGCCGCTTTGAGGACCGCCCCACGCAGATGGTCTGGAACCGCCATTTCCCCGTGCCGGACTTCCACGTCACGCAGCGCGGGGATACGCTGGAGCTTTTCACCGAGCACCTGCATCTAAGCTATGACAAGGGCCCCTTTTCGCCCAACGGCCTTATGATCCAGACGCTCGGCGGCTTCGGCTGGGGCGGTACCTGGCGCTACGGCAAGGAGCTTTACGACTTAAAGGGCACCGCGCGCACGCTCGACGAGGCCGACGGCGAAATCGAGCTCGACCACGGCATCAATTCGATGTACGGCTATTCGGTGCTCGACGACAGCCGCTCGATGGTGCTCTGCGAGCAGCCGGAAAACCCGTTCGGCATGTGGGTCCAGCCGCGCGCGGAGGGGATCGAAGACCTGTACTTTTTCGGCTACGGCCACGACTACGCCGGCTGCGTGCGCGATTTCTACCGCCTGTGCGGCAAGACGCCGCTTCTGCCGCGCTGGGCGCTCGGCAACTGGTGGAGCCGCTACCATAAATATACCGCCGAGACGTATAACGCATTGATGGACCGCTTCGACGCGGAGAAGGTGCCGTTTGCGGTCGCCGTCCTCGACATGGACTGGCACTTGGTCGATATCGACCCGAAGTACGGCACCGGCTGGACGGGCTACACGTGGAACCGCGATTTCTTCCCGGACCCGCCCGCATTTTTGCAGGGCCTGCACGACCGCGGCCTGCACGTGACGCTCAACGTCCATCCGGCCGACGGCGTGCGCGCATATGAGGCGGCATATCCTAAAATGGCCGAGGCGATGGGCGTCGACCCCAAAACGGAGGCCCCGATTCCGTTCGATGTCGCCGACCCGAAATTCATGGACGCCTATTTTACATGCCTCCATCACCCGCTCGAGGACGAGGGCGTCGATTTCTGGTGGCTCGACTGGCAGCAGGGCTCGTACTCGAAGGTGCCCGGGCTTGACCCGCTTTGGATGCTCAACCATTTCCATTTCCTCGACAGCCGCCGCCGCGGACGCCGCCCGATGACATTCTCCCGCTACGCCGGCCCGGGCAGCCACCGCTACCCGATCGGCTTCTCCGGCGACACGATCGTCTCGTGGGAGAGCCTGCGTTTTCAGCCGTACTTCACGGTCACGGCCAGCAACATCGGCTACGGCTGGTGGAGCCACGACATCGGCGGCCACATGATGGGCGTGCGCGACGACGAGCTCGCGACGCGCTGGGTGCAGTTCGGCGTATTCTCGCCGATTAACCGCCTGCACAGCACGCTCGACCCGTTTAACAGCAAGGAGCCGTGGAATTTCTCGCAGGAAGCGTGCGAGACCATGGAGGACTTTTTGCGCCTGCGCCACGCGCTCGTGCCGTATCTCTATACGATGAACCGCCTGGCAAGCCGCGAGGGCCAGCCGCTGATGCGCCCGCTTTATTGGGCAGAGCCCGAAAACCACGACGCCTACGAATTCCCGAATGCGTACTATTTCGGCACGGAGCTTCTGTGCGTGCCGGTGACCGAAAAGCGCGACCCCGCCTTGTTGATGGCGCGCGCGGCGACGTGGCTGCCGGAAGGCGAGTGGGTAGACTTCGCGACGGGCCGCCGCTACAAGGGCGGCCGCCGCGTGGAATTGTGGCGCACGCTCGAGGAAATGCCGGTGTTCGCGCACGCGGGCGCCATCGTGCCGATGCAGGACCGCGCGACCTTGTCGAACGCGCTGGAAAACCCGGCGGCGCTCGAGGTCTTCGTGTTCACGGGCGCGGACGGCGCGTTCACGCTGTGGGAGGACGCGGGCGATACGCCGGAAGACCGCGACGAAAACTGGGCGTCCACCGCGCTGCGCCTGACGGACGGCGAACGGTTCGTCATCGAGCCGGCCGCGGGGAATGTGTCCGTGCTGCCCAAAACGCGCAGCTGGCGCGTCCATTTCTGCGCGGCTGAGCCGGCCGCCGTCGAGGTGACCGTCGCCGGCGCGGCGGTCGAGCCCCGGACGGTCTACGACGAGGAGCGCCACTGCCTGACAGTGGCGGTGTCCGATGTGCCGGCCGGCGCGCAGGTGGTGTTCGCGTTCCCGCAGGGCCTTCCGAAGGCGCAGAACGACGTCGCCGGGGAAGTGCGCACGATCTTAAACCGCGCGCAGATGTCGTATCCGGCAAAGTCGAAGATCCAGCAGATGGTCGAGACGCAGCCCGAGACGGCGCTGTCCTCGATGCGCACGCTCGACGGCGTCCCCGCCGCGGTGTACGGCGCGGTCTGCGAGATTTTGGAAGCGGAATAAGCGATATTCTAGAGAATAGATAAACGAAAAACCGGCCGTCCCCTTCGGAAGGAGGGGCGGCCGGTTTTTGGGTTTCTTGAAAGTTTGGTGTCGCCTTGCGTTTCGGCGCTTGCCGGCGTACAATGAGGTGCATCAGGACATATGAAAGGAGATGCGCAGGATTGTTCATTGATCGTATAAACGATACATCCGAAGGCGGCATCTGCCAAATCCCCCGGACCCGGGTGCGGTTTGCCGGGGACTTTTACGATACGATCGAGCAAAAAAGCAGCGACCTTGCGGCACTTTTAAAATTTGATGCCGAACTCTCCAAATTTGTCACCTATTTATTTGTAGAGCTGATTCGAAATGTCTATGAGCATGCAGAAATAGACGAGGCGTACTTGGCCGCTCAGAAATGGCCGTCCAAACAGGAACTCGAAATCGCGATTTCCGATGCGGGATGCGGGATTTGCGAAAGTTTGCGGCACTATGTACCGTACGCTTCCAAAAGCGAAAGGGAGCTGCTCCAAATGGCGTGTGCGCCGGGCATCTCTGCGAGGTCCAATTTTCGCTATCTGGAAAAAGGAAATGGCTGGAGAAATTCCGGCTATGGCTTATATATGTTGAGAAAATTGTCGATCGCTTATGGGGGAAGCTTCCTGCTCTGCAGCGGCCATTACGCATACTGGGAAGATGCGAAGGGGCGGGAGGTGCTGGAGACGGCGTATCACGGCACGACAGTAGCGGTTCGCATGAAGACAAATCTGCCGCTTGTTTTCGAAACGGAACGCAGAAAAATCCTAGCGCAGGGCGAAGCCGACTCCCGCGCGGACAAGCACGCGATTCACACGGCGTCGAAGTCCTCGGGCGGCAAGTATTGAAACATATTTCCGACACAGCGGAACATCGAAAAAGAGCCTTCGCGAGGACGCCGTGGTCCAAAGCGAAGGCTCTTCTTGTGTTGTATGGAAACGGGATCGGATTTTTCCCGTGCCGTTTTTAAACGGAAGGACGGATCAAAGAAACGATCCTATGGAAAGTGTGGGTTCAAAAACTCGTGTATTTGCGCAAATGGTTTAGATCGTCTCTTCGGGCGGCAGGACCCCGGCCATATACCCCAAAAAGGAATCGTAGGCCCGGTTCCACAGGAAAAGCCCGTCTCCCAGCGTCTCCAACGCATAGGCGTTGACTTTTTCATACGGGACCGATACGGAATGCCGCTGCAGCGCTTTCCAATCCCCAACCCCGTTTCGAACGCTTTCCGCCAGCTTGGGGTCCACAAGGAGGGTAGCCGTCTTCCGATCGATCACCACAAAATCGTCCGCAATCTCTTGAAACTGGAGATTGTCCTCCTTGCCTTTTAACTTTTTACTGATTTCGGATACGTTTTTCTGCTGCAATTCTTTTCGAATCGCCTGCGTGCTCAGTTCGGGCGCAATGGGCGTCCCTTTTTGGAAATAGCGCTTTAAAATTCCCGCCGGAATCGCAAGCTCCGGATTGCGCGTCAGCATGCGGTCGCTCTGCAGCATAAACGTCCAGATTTCGGCGTCCGGCCAAAGGCCGTCCCGGTCGGTGCGGCCGGCGGTCTGCAGAAGGGAGAGCAGCGACGCGCATTCGCGAAATCCCGTGCGAAACGAAAAATTCATGCCGGCTTCCACGCACGACGTCGCAACGAGCACCCAGTTTGTATCCGTGGGGTCGTGCAGCCGCTTTTGGATGCGCAAAAGGGTCTTTTCGCGGTCGGCCGGCGTCAGCGCGGTGGATAGATGCTCGACCGCGTTTCGCCCGTACCGCTTGCGAAAATCGTTTGCGAGCACGGCGGCGCTCTGCACCGTGTTGAGAATCAGCAGGCGCGGCCCCGGCGCGGACGCGACCCACTCGACCAATTCCCTGCGGCTCTTCGCAGCCGGTTCCCAGCGAAACGCGATGCGCCGCTTCTCATAGCCCAGCAGATCCCGCGAAACCGCCGCGGGCAGGAGATCGGCAACCGGGACGGTCTCCTTGAGAAAATTCGGAATTTCCCAAAAGCGGACCAGGGAACCGGACGCGAGCAGCCAGTGGCAGCCCCAGTCCCGCGCGAACGCCGCCATCCAATGCCAGGCCAGCGGAAACAGCTGCAAAGGCAGCGCGGCGTGCGCTTCGTCGATCAGGATCGCGCTGCCGGGCAGCTCGTGCAGGCGGCGAAGCGTCGCCGGCCGGTTGGAGGCCAGCGTTTCAAAAAAGGCCACGGCGGTCGTCACGATGATCGGCGCGCGCCAAAGCGCCGTGTATTTTCGCAAAGATTCCTCCGCAAAGTCCGCCCGATGGTGCAGCTCCGCCACGACGCGCGTCGGGTCTTCGCCGGGGAGGGTCAGCGCCTCTCGGTAGATCTGCACGGATTGGCTGATGATGTTCGTATACGGGAGGATGACGAAGATCCGGCGCAGGTGCCGCTTTGCCGCTAGATGCAGCAGGTAAGCCATGGCCGCGGTCGTCTTTCCGGACCCGACGGGCGCGCTGCAGAACGAAAAGCCACCTTCGGGTGCGGCGTTTTTGCAGGTTTCGTACAATTCCCCGCGCAGCCTGCCGCGGGTGCTGCCGTCCGAAAGCCCGGCCACGTATCGGTCCAGCGCCTGCAGCCGTTTGTGCGGCTGCAGGTCTGGCCACAGCGGCTCTGCGGGGGCGTCTGGATTCGTGGACGCGGTGTCCCCATAGTCCGCGTCGGCAACGCACGAAAGCGCCAGGCGCAGGAAGACGGCCGGGTCCGCAGGGAGGGGCTTTTTTGCGGCCGCTTGCTTTTCCGGCGGGACGAGGCGGCGGTGCAGCCGCAAAAGCCCGTCAAGTTCCGCGTCCGTCCGTTTCCGGATCGATTCGTTCGTGTCGCGGAACCTCGCCGTTTCGCGCAGCCGCTCCTGTACAAAATCCGGCAGTCCCCGGTGGTGCGCATAGACCACCGCCGCAGCCGGGAACTCCCCCCGCGCGAGCAGGCAGGCCGTGCCGGCGTCGACGTGGTTCACGGTTAAATGCGGCGGGCCGTCTGCCCGATGCAGGTCCGCCTGATTTTTCTCGTCGAGCTTGCCGAGGTCGTGGTACTCTGCGGCCGCTTCGACGACGTCTTCGAGAAACGTTTCGTTTTGATCAGGCGAAAAGCGTTCCGCCTCGGCTGCCGCCCGGCACGCTTTTTCGCGCACGTTTTCGGCGTGCTCGGCATAAGGCTGCGCGGCCGCGCCGTTTCGTGCGCTGTGCGCGAGGTATTCCATTAAGCGTTCCCCGCGCTTTCTGTGGATTCTGTGGGCGGCTGCGGCGCTTCTTCATTCGGAAATGCCTTCGTCATCAAATCCTCGCAGTCCGCGATGCGATTCTGGAGTTCCTCCGGCAGCGCGGTGCGGTCTTCATAGTCCGCCCAGCTCGTTGAGGGCACCTCGGGATCGCCCTTCCGCTTCGGCATCAGCGCCTCAAACAGCAGGTAATCCGGGCAGCTGCCCAGCGTGTTTTTGTGCTCGATGTACCACGCGTGGCGCAGGCGCACGTCCGGCCGGATGGCCGAGCGGTTTAGGTCGTACGCCGCGGGGATCAGCAGCTTCAAAAGGTCGATGTCCGTTTTCTCGCAGCCGCTCTTCTTCGCGTAGTTCGGATTGACGAAAAACGGCATGCAGTAGACGCCGTGCTCGACGACGCGGAAGCCCAGCGGCGCCATCCCGGCGTTCTTATTTTTCTGCACGCCGGCCTTGTTCGTGTTGGTGCTGCGGATGATGTTGATCGGGGAGATCGAGAGCCCGACGCCGAACTGGACAACGCCGGTCTTGATGAACCCCTTGTTGCCGCCGTCCTCGAGAAACGTGTTGCCGAACACGCGCGCGTCCCAATATTTTTTCACAAATGGACTTTCGAGAAATTTCTCTTCCGAAAAGATCTTTGTATCACCATTCGGATTCATTTCTTTCTGAATCTTGTCGCGGTCCCGTCCGCGGTGCTCGAGAATTCGATAGTGCTCGGGATGCTGTGTCACCCAGTCCGGCAGCGACTGAAAAAACGGCGTTTCGGGGTCTTCCAGCAGGTCGCGCAGCTTGCGTTTCAACGAGACGGGCGAGATTTCCCCGCGGCCGTTCGCGCGCTGGCGCGGGTCGCTCTCGCGGTCCGGGTCGCCGTTCGGGTTGGAATTGACCACCTCGATGACGAGAAGGCCGGTCGCGCGTTTGATTTCAGCGGTTTTGTTTTCAGTCGTCATGTTTTTGCTCCTCCTTCATTTCTGCGGCAGAATCGGTATCTTTCAATTTTGGCAGGCTCGCGAGGTAGCCGATAAAGAGCTGCGCCTTGTCCGTGTCCTGAAAATGGGTTGGCAGCTCGACGGCTTGCATGGCGTCCATCGTCTTTTCATAAAGGCCCAAAAGCCACTTCGCGCGCCAGGGCTCACAGTCCTTTTCGACGTTGCTCGGGGTTTGGAATCGGTAGGAACGGGCCCACTGGATGTACGGCGCCATGCGCAGCCCCAATTGCGAAAGCGTGCGCATCGGGTTTTCGGACGCGGCGATGTAGTAGCTGCTGCCGGCAAGCTGCGGCGGCACTTCGCCGTTTCGCACGACGCGGCAGTAAAGCACGTGCAGCGCGTCGGAAATCTTCAGCAGCTGCCCGTATAGATACGGAAAATTTTCCATATAATTCTCCTTTCGAATGTCAAATTTCAAAAGCAAAAGCGAAAATAGAAGCAGCGTTTGGCCGGTCAGAAACGGATCGGTTTCGCGTTTCCTCCATTTTTGATCGGGTTCGGCCACGGCCAGCTGCGTTCCGGCATAAACGGCCAGATTCTGCGTGTTCTGCACAAGCGCCTGCAAATCGCGCAGCGGTGTGGCAGAGGCGTCGAGGAACAGGTCCATGCCGTGATACAGCGGGATGTGGGCGGCACCCTCGATGCCCTCTCCGTTCTGCTTCCAGACGCGGTTTAAGATTTTGGCGGTGTCGATCGGGAAGGGCGTCGGCAATTTTCGGATTTGCAGCGGCGGATGGTTCCGGCAGCCGTCAATCCAAAACCGGCTCTGCCGCTCCACCTCTTCCGGCGTCGTGACGCGCGAATAGACGACCTTCGTGCACGCCTTGTTCACTTTGCGCAGCACAAACAGCCGCATCCAATCGGGATGGGCGTTGCCGAGAACCCCTTTCGTCGGATGAAACAGCGAAAGGAACCCCTCGGCGGCCTTTTCGAAGGACACCTCTTGATTGGGCGGCGCCTGCATCCACGCGACAAAGCTGCCGGACAGATTCGCCGGCACTTCCGGCAGCCGGCTCGGGTAGGCGAACAGAATTTCGTTTTTTGCGAGCTTTGTCCATGTGACCTCCTTTCGCGCCGCCGCGGAGATCCACTCCAAAGCGCCTTTGCATGCTGTGCGCATGGCGTTCGACAGCGGATAGGAGCCGGAGCCAATCTGGCCGTAGCGGGTTTGGCATTTCTGCTCTTTAAACATCGTGCGCAGCGTCGCGTCGAATCCGCCCGCGAGTTTCACGGAAGGCAGCGGGTCATTGGTTGGATCTTCGGCCGGCGCATAGGGCTTCCCGAAGGCGTCTATCTCCGACGCCTCCCCGGAATGCGCCGCCTCTGCCCGCAATAGCGCCGCGTTCAATTCTTCGGTAAAGTCCCGGCTGACCACGGGGATGCCGTCGTCGTCGAGTTCCTCGCTGTCGAGCACGACCGACAGGGTCCCAAAGTCGTCCGCCGCGGCCTTCTGTTCATTGCCGAGGTAAAACAGCACGTGCAGCGCCAGATGCATATCGACGCGCTGCTCCAAAAGCCGGAATGCGGCTTCCTCGAAGCGCTTTCGAAAAACGTCCGCGTCTTGAAACGGCTTTACCGCTCGAATTAGCTTGTGAATGGCTAGGTCCGGCGTTTCCGAAAGCATCTGCTCGAGGTTTGCCGGCATGTCCACGACGCATCGCGTGTATTTTTGCAAAAACTTTTTCGGCCAGTTTGAAGCGACGCACCACGACCGGATCTCTTCGGCGGGCGGCGCGTCCTGCTTCCCCTGCAAGACGGCCTGCAGCTGCTCTTTCTGCGCCGGGTCCGTGATCCGGTACAAGGGTGCTAAATTCATCGCGGGGAAGGTCCCGTGCTTATTGCCGTATTTGCGCAGGAGCTTTGCGGTTTCGTTGCCCACGCGCGAGAGCTCGAAACGGCCGTCCTCCAACAGCAGCACGCGCACGCAGGGCGCCTTGTCGCCGGCTTTTGGGAGCTCCAGGTACTGTTTGTGCCACGTCTGCGGGGAGATGCCCGCGTTTTGCAGCGCTTTTGAGAGCCCGTACAGCTCGTTGATCATCGCGCGCCTCCTTCCTGCGGATAGGTGAGCACGCCGCGGTGGATCCGGAGGTCCGTGTCATACACCGCGTGAAATGGGGAGCGGTAGCCGTCTGCAAACGGCGTGCGCAGCATCGAAGGAATCCAGATGTCCGCCATGTCCGTGCACACGTTCGTCCCCTCACGAAACGGGCCGAAATACGACGGCGTAAATTCGCGCCATCCCAGGGCAAGGCTCGCGTAGGACTGCCCGCGCGCCAGGCGCCGGTTAAAAATCGCTTGGTAGGCGTGCCCAGGCGAGGTCGTCCGCTTGTCCCACTGGAGCGTCCGCTGCGAGAAACCCTCTTTTTTCGGATTGCACGCGACATTTGCGTAGAGCCGGTAGCAGACGTCGACGAGCACCGTCGCGAATAGCTGGTACTGGTTTCCATTTTGAATCGATTTCTTCTGCCGGAGCGGCCCGCCGTAGTTTGTCGCATAGGAATGGTACTGCACCGGGCGGCACAGCTCGACCTTCTGCGGAACGATCAGCACGTCGGGCCCCCACAAAACCGACTCGAACAGCGCTTTGACCGCCGAATAGGTCGGTGCCGGATAGCTGCACGGCGAATCGCCGGTATCCGGCCGCGTCCACATCGCGGTATCCCCGGCGATTTCCATCTGCACGGGGTACAATTTTTGTGTCACGTTTTATTCAACCTCCTTTTGGATCGCATGTTTTTATAAATTCAGTGAAAGAAGACAAAAGAATTATAGCATCAAACGAAAGAAGATTCAAGTTCAAATCAAAATTGCTTGCAAAAAAATATGAAAAAGAGTATAATCATCCTACTTCTAGGGGCAAGCCTCTATGTGGATTGAAATAGTGACAGAAGGTGTGTTTGTAACACACGGTTCCCATTCCAGAAATGGAATGGGAACTTTTTATTGATGAATAGAAATCGCAAAATAAAAAGAGTGGGCGCCATCCCTAGGCACCCACTCTTTTCCTATAGAAAGCCAAAAGCCGCATTCTCTATACGGATTCGTTGCATTTGGAATACGCAGAATCATTTTTCCGCCATACATTCCTGCCGCCTGATTCTTTGAAACAGCGCCGCAAACGCCGCCGCGCTCCCAACCCAGCAGCACACCGCCCCGAGGATTCCCAGCATCACGCTCCATTTCCCGCTGACCGCCAGAAGCCGCCACGGGAAAACGCTTCCGCCGGGGCCCGAAAGGGACGCGGAAAATTCTGCAAACAGCGCCCGGTAGTGCGCGCCGTCAAAGAAGACGTCGGGCGGCAGAAGGGAACCCGGCAGTTCAATCGAGGAAAGCAGCAGCCACAAAAGCAGCAGCGCCCCCGCAAACGCCGCCGCCCCGATCGCCGCGCGCGGCACTGACCGCCGCGGCCCCGCAAGGCGCGCCCATTCGCGGACGACCCAGATGCACAAAAGAAGAAACGGCACCGCCGCCGCGAGCAGAAGCGAGAGCTTCGGCACCTGCCGCAAAAGGACTGTACCGTCGCCGAGGCCCAAAACGCTGCCCGCAAACGGCTGCCCGAGTGCTGCCCCGGCGGCCGCGGCCGCCTCGCTCTCTAAAAGCGGCGTGTCGGACGCGGCAAAGATCCACGTGACCGCAAGCGGCGCCGTATCCCCGCCGGGCGGCGCGCTCAAATAAAGCGCCGGGGCCCTGCCGCGGGCGCGGCGGGAGAGGAAGCCCTCCTCACTTTTGAGGACGCCGCACACGGTGTATGCCTGCCCGTCGAGCGTCAAGGTTTCGCCCACGGCGTCCTGCGTGCCGCAAAGCGACAAGGCGAGGCCGGGGTCGAGCACCGCCTCGTTTGGCGCCCCCGAAAAGTCCGTCCCGCTCGCAAACGCGGCGCCCAGCGCGCCGAGCGTGCCCGGCGCCGCCACCGTCGCCGAAAGCGTCTGCCCGTCCTCGGTTTTTACGGAAAGGGCCGCTCCCGCAAAGCAACGGGCTGCGGGGGCGTCCTGGAGGGTTTCCATCGAAATCGAGAGCGGCGCATCCGCCACAAGCAAACTCCCCTGCGGCAGCGCATCGGCGCCGGTCTTCGCCGTCCAAACGCAGCAAAATAGCCCCGCGGCCGCGAGGCAAAAGCACACGATGCTGATGATCATGATCTTCCCCCGCGCCTTCATGACGGCACCTCCTGCACGCGGTCGCCCGGCTTTAACGGCTTCGTCGACGCGACGACCACGCGCTGGTTATAAAGCCCCTCCGGCGATGTGCGCACTTCCGTCTCGGTCGTGTAGGTCTGGAGCATCGGCAGCGCGACGGGCTCGACCCGCAGCTCCTTCCCCCAGATGCCGTCGACTTCCTCGACGCCGTACACAAACGGCAGCCCCGATTCATCCGTCTGTAAACTCGCAAGCGGCAGCGCGCACAAGCCCTCCTCGTCGACCTTCACGGATTGCGTCACGCGCTGCGTGCGCACCTGCGGCAGCATCCAGACCTCGATGCGCGACGAAAGCACCGTGCAGCACAACAGCGCCATCACGCACGCGGCGCAGACGCCGGAAACGGCGGATTTTCCCGATCGATGGTTCATCGAATCGCCCTCCTTCATTTTAATCCGGAAAATGCGATGCCCTCCGACAGCTCCTCGCTCCAAAATAGGAACAATAGGCTCACGGGCAGCAGGCTTAAAATGCCGCACACAAATTGCAGCGAAAAGTTCTGCTCGCTGACCGTCGCGAGGAAGATCGACAGCGGGTACTGCTTCGGGTCCGACAGAAATACCATCGGCTGCTCGACGAGGTTCCACGCGTCGACGAATGTCAAGACGGCCGTCGCGACCCAGCCCGGCTTCGCGGCCGGCGCCATCACGCGGAACAATACCGAGAATACCCCCGCGCCGTCTAGGTACGCGGATTCAATCAGCACGCGCGGCACATTCTGGAATACGATCGCCATCAAAAACGTGCCAAACGGCGAGAACACCGCCGGCAATAGCAGCGCCCACCACGTATTGAGCAAATGCAGCCGGTCTAAAATCAGGTAATTCGGCAGAAGCGTGACCTGTGTGGGCAGGAGCATAAATAAAAGCAATAGGCAGAAAAGCACTCGGCTTCCCGGAAAATGGAATTTTGAAAATGCGAGCCCGCCGAAAATGCTCACGAAGACCTGCCCGATCGTGATGGCCGCGCAGAGCAATAGGCTCGTCCAGAATTTGAAAAGGTAATTCGGCGACGCGAGGAACACGTCGTAGTACGCGCGCAGCGAAAACGTGTGCGGGAAAAGCCGGAACGTCGCCTGCCCGCCCCCGTACGCCGCCTCGACCTCCTCGGGGGACATAAACGAGTTGCACACGGTGTAGAGCACCGGGAACAAGACGATCACGGCAAGTAAAAGCAGCACGACGAACAGCGCACGTTCCTTTTTCCGGGTCATGGTTCTGGTCATTCGCGTCATTCTGGTCATTCTAGTCAAGGCCGTCCCCCCGTTTCTGCGCGCGCTGCCAAAGCCCGTACAGCGTCCCCGTCACGGCGAAGATCACCGCGAATACGACGACCGCCGCGACGGCCAGGCGCGGGTAGTTGAGATTTTGGAAATTGTTGTTCATGAAATGCTGCAATAAATAAATGCTGTCGTCCGGGTGGTCGCCGCCGAGCAAAAACGCCTCGCGGAAGCACTTAAACGCGTTGAGCAGGGAAATCACGAACGCGAAGAATAACGACGGCAGCAAAAGCGGCAGCGTAATGCAGCGCAGCTTCTGCCACGCGCCGGCGCCGTCTAAGGATGCCGCGCTGTAGAGTTCGTCCGGGATCATCTGTAAGCCCGCTAACAGCAAAATCATGCTGTAGCCCGTGTTTTTCCATAAATATAAGAGGAGTAAAATCCAAAACGCCCACCCGCTTTGGAGCCATTCCTGCACGGGGAGCCCGAGGTGCAGGAGAATGTCGTTTAAAATCCCCGTATCGGACAGGAAAATGTCGAGCACCATCACGGACGACGCGGCCGGCACCATCATCGGGTATAAAAACGCGAGCTTTAAAAACCGGCTGCCAAACGTCAGCCGCCGCAAAAGCAGCGAGAGAAAGAGCGAGAGCAACAGCACCGCCGGCAGCGCTAGCCCCAAAAATTTCGCGGTGTTTCCCGCCGCGAGCTGAAACCGCGGGTTTTGCAGCACGGCGCTGTAATTCGAAAGCCCGACGAACGTGCTGCCGCCGGCGCCGAACGTAAACGAAAACCAGACGGTCACGCACAGCGGCGCCGCGTAAAACACCGCCACGCCGCACAGAATCGGCAGGGCCAGGAAAAAGCCCATGCGGGCCTCGCGTTTACGCACTGGCGTTCGCCTCCAGCGCCGCGTAGATGTTCGCGGCCGTTTCTTCGGCGTCGATCTCGTCCGGCGGGCCGTAGGGCGGGACCATGTTCGCAATCTGCCAGTCCGCGTCGGTCAAGATCCGCACGCTCCCGAGCGGCTTCCCGGAGTCGAGGTACGATTGCGCGGCGGTCTTCTCCGCGTCGGTCACGTTCCCGCTCTCAACATCCCATGCCTGCACGCCGATGGCCGCATAGGCCGCGGCCTCCTGCACGTTCGTATCCACGGGTATCGCCCATTCCATGGAGGGGTTTATGTCCTTCTGCCGCTCGTCGGAGAGCAGGAAACTCAAAAATGCGTAGGCGCTCTCTAGATGTGCACAGTTCCCGCGCACGGCGGCGAACGTGTTCACCACCGCGCTCACGGTGCCGTCCGTCGAAAGGTACGGGAAACACCGCGGCGTCTGCCCCTCTGCGAGGTCCGACTGCGCGTTTGCCGGCGTATACGTAAGAAACGGCGTCGTCATGGTCGTCCCGCTCTCCTCGGTCGCGGCGCTCGACGCGACGGCCAGCGAGCGGAAGGTATGAAGCAGCGAGGCGATCTCGTCTTCCGTCACCAAAACAGAGCCCGCGTCGTAATCGACCGGCTGCGGCAGCGCGGGGAGGATGTACGACGGGAAAAACGGCGCGTTCCCGACGCCCTTTGCGTTCCCCTCGAGCGTTTCGGCCACCTCCGCCGGCCCCTGCGAGAGGTCCGCGTCCGCAATCCCGCATAGGTCTAAGTTTTCCTGCGTCGCGTAGTAAAACGCCCAGCTGTACGACAGCGGCAGCGCGACCTGCCTGCCGTCCACGGCGCCGGCCGCCATGACTTCCGGCACGCACGCGGCAAACGCGGGGTCGTCTTTTGTATAATCGCTCAAGTCCGCGAACACGCCGCTGCGAAGCGTCTGGTTCGGGTCGGGGAACAAGGACTCCGCCGGCTCCTCGCTCCCCATCGGGCTCGGCATCGTGAAGAGGAACAGGTCGGCGCCGTCGCCTGCCATCAATTCGGTGCGCGTCTGCTGCAGCGCCGCGGCGCGTTCCTCGCTGTCTGTCGGGAGCTTTTCGACTTCCACCGGCATGAAATCGTCCGAGAGGGACGCGCCGCCCTGGTTCCAGGCGTCGACGGCGTTGTACAGAAAAAGCGAGAGATCCGAATCGGTCTGCAAAACGAGCGCTTCTTTGCCGCCGATCGTCGTCCCGGACGAGACCGTGTCTTCTCCGCACGCCGAAAGCCCGGCCGCAAACAGGGCCGCCGCCGTCAGGGCCGCCCAGGTTTTCAAAAGATTTCGGTTCTTTTTCATAAACGTTCCCTCCTTTTAGAAAAAGCGCGGGGGCGTCTCTCGAGTGATCGAAGAGGCGCCCCCTTTCTGGTGAGTTCGATGTGTGATTTAGATGTGTTTGCAATATGAAAAAAGGGGAGAATCCGAGGGTCTTCTCCAGCCCTTTCCTCTTTTAGGATACGAGCTTTCGCGGCAGTTGTCAAGCAATTCCTGCAAAAAAACATGAAAATGATTCTAAAAATTTGTTTTATTTAAACCCATGGCAGGCCCAGCGGTACTCGACGAAGTACGTATTGTAGCTTTCCCCGCACGCCGGGCAGCGGTAGTTGGAGATGCCCTGCCGCGATTCCAACATGTCTTCGCCCTCCGGGAAGCAGTCGCACGGCCGCGGATTTCCCGTCGAACCCCAGTCCGAGAGGAACACAATCCGCGAGGAGACGCGGCCTTTCCCGCAGGCTGCACACGGCACGGCGCGCACAACGGCCGGCGCCGCGGCCGGGTCGGTGGCTTTCGTCTGGCTGTCCGCGCCGGCGGCCGGCAGGACCGCGGCCGCCGCGGCCCCGGCGGCAAGCAGCAGGCACAGGGCTTTCTTTTTGAAATTCCGCATGGTTCGAGCTCCTTTCTTCTGCGGCCCCATATAGTGGGGCGTTTATGTGTGATGGGCATGAAACGCAAAAAGGTACAGTCAGCTTTCCTAATATCATAGTACCCCCCCGTTTGTTTTTGTCAAGGGTGCACGGCAAAAAATTCTAAAATTTTGGGGAATTTCTGTGAAAGGGAAGACTTTCCCGCGCAAACTGGATTTCTTTTGTTAAAAATAGAGCCATATCGGGAAGATTTGGACGCTCGAACGGAAGCCTCGCAAGCCGCCCCGGCGGCGGTGCAAATCCGCAGGAAAGGACGTGGAAATGAAAGCACTTACAAAACGGATTTTGAAAAAATCCAGGGCGAACCCTAGATTCTGGCGGCACATCACAAAAAGAAAACGCGTAAAGGGGAGTGCTTTTGGCGAAATTTTGCGTCAAAACCCATTGACTTCTGAAAAGAATGGGCCTATAATCATAACCAAGATGTAAACACTTACATACACGGCGGAAGGAAAATCCTTCCGGAAAACACCCCAACCGGATCGCCGTACAGCACTTCATGAAATTGAAGAAGGGAGCAAAACACCATGTTACAATTGTCCAACGCGGGCCTTTCGGACCGCAGCGCGTGGGAGGCAGCCGGCTATGCGCTGCCGCAGTACGACCGTGCCGCGATGATCACGCGCACGAAGGAAAACCCGTTCTGGGTCCATTTTGGCGCCGGGAACATCTTCCGCGCGTTCCAGGCAAACGTCGCGCAGAACCTTTTAAATGCCGGCACGCTCGACCGCGGCATCGTCGTCTCCGAGGGCTTCGACGAGGAAATCCTCTCGTCGGTCTATGACCCGTGCGATAACTTGAGCGTCCTCGTCACGCTCAAAGCCGACGGCTCCGTCGAGAAATCCGTCGTCGCCTCCGTCGCGGAAGCGCTCTCGGCCGAATCCGTCGGCTGCGCGGGCTTTGCGCGCTTAAAGGAAATCTTCGAGAAGGATTCTTTGCAGATTGTGAGCTTCACGATTACGGAAAAGGGCTACAGCCTCCAGAACGCGCGCGGCGAGACGGCCCCGGCCGTCGCGGCCGATTTTGCGGCCGGCCCCGAAAAGGCGGAAAGCTACATGGGGAAGGTCACGGCGCTTTTATACCACCGCTATGAATGCGGCGCCAAGCCGGTCGCGATGGTCAGCATGGACAACTGCTCCCACAACGGCGACAAGCTCTACGCGGCCGTCAAGGCCTTTGCCGAGAATTGGGAGAAAAACGGCGTCGTAAAGCCCGGCTTCCTTTCGTATGTCAACGACCCCGCGAAGGTCTCGTTCCCGTGGACGATGATCGATAAGATTACCCCGCGCCCGGACGATTCCATCCGCGAGATGCTCGAGAAAGATGGCGTCACGCCGTGCGCGCCCGTCGTCACCGCGAAGCACACGTACACGGCCCCGTTCGTCAACGCCGAGGAGTGCCAGTACCTCGTCATCGAGGACACGTTCCCGAACGGCCGCCCGGCCCTCGAAAAGGGCGGCTTCCTGTTCTGCGACCGCGACACGGTCAATAACTGCGAGCGCATGAAGGTCTGCACGTGCTTAAACCCGCTGCACACCGCCTTGGCCGTGTTCGGCTGCCTATTGGGCTATACGCGCATCTCCGAAGAGATGAAGAACCCGCTTCTGCGCAAGCTCGTCGAGCGCATCGGCTACACCGAGGGCCTGCCGGTCGTCATCGACCCGGGCGTGCTCTCGCCGAAGCAGTTTATCGATGAGGTCCTAAACGTCCGCATCCCGAACCCGTTTATGCCCGATACCCCGCAGCGCATCGCGACGGATACCTCCCAGAAGCTCTCGATCCGCTACGGCGAGACGATTAAAAATTACCTCGCGTCCGACCCCGCAAAGGTCAATACCCTCGTCGGCATCCCGCTCGTGTTCGCGGGCTGGCTTCGGTATTTGATGGGCATCGACGACGAAGGCAACGCCTTCACGCCGAGCCCCGACCCGCTCCTCGAGACGGCGTCCGCGTACGTTAAGGACATAAAGCTCGGCGCTCCACTCGACGAAGCCGCCACCTGCGAAAAGCTCCTGCCGCTTTTGTCGAACGCGCAGATCTTCGGCGTCGACCTGCACGCGTTGGGTATGGACAAGAAAGTTGTCTCGGCGTTCTGCGAGATGTGCAAGGGCCCGGGCGCCGTCGCGAAGACGCTCGAAGCGCACGTAAACGCCTGAGTTTTCTTTCGTATCGGATCATTTCTCTATTCGTATTCTCTTTTTATCTCAATTTACAGGCCCAAGTTACAGGAGGGACAAACCCGTCATGGAAAACTTAGAAGAACTGTTCCGCAAGATCGGCGTCGTGCCGGTCATCGCCATCAAAGACGCCGACACGGCCGTCCCGCTCGCGAAGGCGCTCGTTAAAGGCGGCCTGCCCGCCGCGGAGGTCACGTTCCGCACCGACGCCGCCGAGGAATCCATCCGCCGCATGGCCGCCGAAGTGCCGGAAATTTACGTGTGCGCCGGCACCGTGCTCGACCCCGAGACGGCCGAACGCGCCGTCAAGGCCGGTGCGCGCGCAATCATCAGCCCCGGCTTAAACCTCGACACGGTCGATTGGTGCCTCTCCCACGACGTGCCGGTCATCCCGGGCACGATGACGCCGACGGAAGTCGAGCTGTGCATGCGCAAGGGGCTTCGCTTCGTGAAATTCTTCCCGGCCAAGGCGGCCGGCGGCGTGCCGATGCTCAACGCGTTCGCGGGCCCGTACGCCTCGATGCACTTCATGCCCACCGGCGGCGTCAAGCCCGATAACCTTGCGGACTTTTTAGGCTGCAAGAACGTCGTCGCCTGCGGCGGCACGTGGATTGTCCCGGGCGACGCATTGGCAAACGGCGACTTTGACGCGATTGAAAAGCTTGCAAGCGACGCGGCCGCGCAGGTGCGCGAAATCCGCGGTTAATGTTTTATTTGTTTCCTTCTTCCAAATCTTCATGAGAGGCGGTGCAGCAGCGTTTTCAGGGAAAACCCTTGCCTGCGCCGCTTTCTCTTTTTTGGAATCGGGAGCGCGAGAATTTTGCTGATCATTTCCAATAGGAGGAATCCCCATGAAACCGTTTATGGATAAGGACTTTTTGCTCGACACGCCGACCGCCCGCGAGCTCTTCCACGAGTTTGCCGAAAAGGCCCCGATTATCGACTACCACTGCCACATTAGCCCGAAGGAAATCGCGGAAAACCGCTCGTTTGACAATATCACGCAGGTGTGGCTCGGCGGCGACCACTACAAATGGCGCCAGATGCGCTCGAACGGCGTCGAGGAGCGCTACATCACCGGCGACGCGCCCGACCGCGAGAAATTCCAGAAATGGGCCGAGACGCTCGAGATGGCGATCGGGAACCCGCTGTTCCACTGGAGCCATTTGGAGCTGCAGCGCTATTTCGACTACCACGGCGTCTTGACCGGCGAGACCGCCGAAGAGGTCTGGAACCTGTGCAATGAAAAGCTCAGAAGCCCCGACATGCGCGCGCGCAGCTTAATCGAGCGCTCGAACGTGAAGCTCCTCTGCACGACCGACGACCCGGCCGACGACCTGCACTGGCACGCCGTCATCCGCGACGACCCGACGTTCTCCGTCCTGGTCCTGCCCGCGTGGCGCCCGGACAAGGTGCTCCACATCGAGAAGGCCGATTTCGCGCCGTACTTAGAGACCCTCGGCGCGGCGGCCGGCATGGAGGTAAAAACCTACGACGACTTAAAGAAGGCTCTGCAAAAGCGCATGGATTTCTTCGCGCAGATGGGCTGTTTGGTCAGCGACCACAGCCTCGACTACGTGATGTACGCGCCCGCGAGCGAGGAGGAGGCCGCCGCGATCTTCCGGAAGAAGCTCTCCGGCGAAACGCTCTCGATGGACGAAGTGCGCCGCTACCAGACCGTGTTCATGCAGTTCGCCGCCGGGGAATACCACAAGCGCGGCTGGGTCATGCAGCTGCACTATGCGCCAAAGCGCGACAATAACACGCGCATGTACGAGAAATTAGGCCCCGACACCGGCTTTGACTGCATCAGCACGTACACGCCCTCCGCAGAGCTCGCCGATTTCCTCGATTCCCTCGAGCGGAAGGGAACCCTCCCGAAGACGATCCTTTACAGCTTAAACCCCGCCGACGACGCGGCCATCGGCACGATCATCGGCTGCTTCCAGAATTCGGACGCCATCGGGAAAATCCAGCAGGGTTCCGCGTGGTGGTTTAACGACAACAAGGTCGGCATGACAAACCAGCTGACGTCGCTGGGCAATCTCGGCCTGCTTGGCAATTTTGTCGGCATGCTCACGGATTCGAGAAGTTTCCTGTCCTATCCGCGCCACGAGTATTTCCGCCGCATTTTCTGCAATTTGATCGGCGGCTGGGTCGAAAACGGCGAGTTCCCGAAGGACATGCGTCTGCTCGAAAAAATCGTAAAAGGTGTGTCTTATAATAACGCGGTGCGGTATTTTCATTTCCCGCTTGCCGCGTACTAAAGTTTTTTCTTTCTTGCTGTGCATTTCTTGCTTTTATATGCTTTCTTCTTTCTTAAAATTTGAGTTTTAGATCTTCTTTTATCCTCTTTACGTCTTCTTAAAAATTTTTACTTTTCCCTTCGACGCGGGGCGGGGGCTCTTATTTATCCTCTTTACGTCTCTTTATAATTTTTACTTTTCCCTTCGACGCGCTCAGGCCGCGCGGGGGCCCTTACTTTTCTGCTCCTGCAGAAAAGTAAGCAAAAGACAGGCGCAAGGGAGTTTCACCCCCTTGCGAATCCCCGGACCAAAGTGGGGTGCTGGACGCCCCCCTTTGGAAACCCCCAAGTCTCGCTGCGCTACCCGGATTGGCCGAACTCCTCGCCGCTTCGCGGCTGGAGCTTCGGTGCCGTTGGGGAAGGCCGCGAGCGCGTGCGCGCTCGCCACGGCCGCCGCACCTCTACCGCTTCGTTTGGGGGCTCACGCCCCCTTGCCCCCGCGTTCCCCGTTAGGAAAAGCCTGCCGGTCGCGCGCCTATTGAGGGCTTTGGCCCCCTTGCCCCCGCGTTCCCCAGAGGGAAAAGTTTTCCGATCATGCGCGCAGCGCATGGTACCGCGCTCGTTGCGGCTTTGCGGCAACGCCTCCGCAAATCTCCCGGAAGCTCCTGCCGCGTAAGCGGCTA
>ERZ1643247.169-NODE-169-length-87998-cov-41.449712_pt1 | contig 87998 bp, 69 predicted proteins | sample MGYA00579264_ERZ1643247 | MGnify/ENA primary metagenome ERZ1643247 (study PRJEB29033, sample SAMEA4952262) | chicken gut metagenome | biome: Broiler Chicken; feature: Gastrointestinal Tract; material: Caecum | place: Ireland | collected 2018 | study: Broiler... | reverse complement strand
TGATTTTCCTTTTTTTAATGATTTACTATCCCTATGGAACGAACTTGTTACAGTTACTTTTGATAATATCCGCGCTTTTGTCGTCATAAACTTTCGCAAGTTGGGCATAACTTTGAACGACAAGATTAAGCCAGATATTGCGACTGCGCCCGACCGTTATCATCTGTTCCAATTTCTGTACTTTCGGCAACTGCCCGAACTCGTCTAAGATAAAGTACACGGGGCGCGGTAAGGAGAGGCTTTCGTATGTATTTGCTTTATAAACAAGCTCTTTATACGCCTGTAAGATAACCATTGACGCAAGCGTGTGTCGCGTTTCCTTTTCGTCCGGTATTTGTAAAAACAACGCAATCGGCTTTTCCGCCATATTTCCAAATTCGATTTCGTTCTCGCTCGTCAATGCACATAAGGACATATCGGCAAACATTGAAATTTTATCGAAGGTACTCGACAAATAACTGCCCCGCGTCTTTTCCGAACTGTCGAGAACTTGTTTGGACAGCGTTACAGCCCTTGACAGCGGGCTGCGTCCGCGAAAATAATTAAGCATTTCCGCACAATCGTTTTCCGTATTTGTCGCCACTTTCATGATTGAATAAAAATTGTATTTCTCTTTCGTCAAGCCATTCTCCGATTGTTCGCTGTCCTCCAACATTGCCAAAGCTATTGCAAGAATAAAATTCTTTGCACCGCTCTCCCACATCGGCTCATTCTTGTTCATGACAGGGCATAGCACCGAAACAATATCGTTCAAATCTTCGTACACCATATCGTTCAACTGCTGTTTCTTGACTTGTATCGCCGCATCACGTTGCTTCGGATCGTAATAGAATTGCCCGTCAAATTCGTAGCACCCTTTATCTTCGTGCTGTATTATCTCTTTCCCCAAATTCAACATTCGCTGATAGTTCATGTATGCCCGTTCCAACGGATTCCAGCGCACACTGTTGTATGGATTACGCAAATCTAAAATTTGAACTTCATAGCCGGCATTTTTTAGTTTGTTTGCGTGCATCTGATAAAGCTCGCCTTTCGGATCGCTTATAAGCATAGACGGTTTCGTTTTGCTTTCGGATAATATCTGTATCGTCGGATTGACAAATGTCGTAGTTTTGCCCGATCCCGTAGTTCCGATAACGAGCGTATGCGTGGGCGGCGATAATGTTATCTTTAATTTCTTGCCTTCTTCATACGCCCGTATCGGAATCCCCCTTATTTCCGTTTGCGGCAACCTGTCGTAATAGGTAATCTGAAAATTTTGCTCGATTTCCTGTTCTGTTTCAAAATGCGCTTGCTCCAAATTTGCGGATATATCCTTATCCCGCTTGTTACCCTTAATGATATTCTTTGAATTGAATATCCAATAATGCGTGTAATAGTAATACAGAGCTATAAACAGCGCCGCTCCGCAAAATGCGCCTGTATATAAGAATGTTTTTCCGTCAAACAGTAATCCTGCCGAATAATTGAGTTCAAACCCGCCCTTAACAAAACAGTTCAATGTAAAGCCGAATACATAACAGCAAAAAAACACTACCCCGAAAATCGCCGCCCACTTCACGAACTTTCCTCTTTTCTCCCACAAAAACGATAATACCTGTTTTGCCGTATTTTTCACCCACCTAATCGCTCTCTTGAACATTATTCGGACTCTATTACTCCTTCTTCTACCAATCTGTCATACTCTGCCTTTGCTAACCGCCGTTGAAATTCCTCGAAACATCGGATTGCTTCATCATCGACCTCCGCTCCGATCTGCAACGCCCGATTCAACAAATATTCTCGGTGCCGCCTATTCACACGCTTTTTCGATAGCTCGCTCTTACATAATTTCACCTCCCTGTCGCCTTTTCTCTTTATATGTAGCGCCGCTTTAATTACTCTGTCACCCAAGCGACGGTATATATCTTTGATATATTTATCTCCTACAAGATACTTTTCTGTATCCGTTATCTTCTGCTCCTCACATATCCGTTTGCGGTTCAAATCAAACCGCGCAACATCCGCACAAAATATATCGAAATCTCTTTTCACCCCCGGATTACTTCGGATTATAAAATTTACGATTTCAATTATTTGCGGACGAAGTGCGTCCATATTCCTGCTTCCGTAACTGATGCGACCCTCTGACGGCAATGAACGATACAGGGCAAGCAGCTTTTTTTTCAGCTCGCGTTCGTAATCGTTCCAGACATGCAGATGAAACAATGTTTCCTGTGCGGAATCGGTCAGATTATGGCGGCTGCGTTTCAAGTCGAAACCAACATCTGTTAAACGTTCTTCGATTGCTATTCGGAAAGCATTGAGCGCTTCTTGCGGAATCGTTCCGAAACGATAGCGCAATTCACTTCCGTTTTCGCGCTTAAAACGCGGTTCTTTTTCAAAAAAGCCGAGATGTATGTGTTGGTTGTCCGTATTCTCATGAAGTCCGGCGTACCATTCCATATTATCCGGCGCAACACCTATACTCTTAAAAAATTTCGGTAGTTCCAAACGCATAAGTTCCAATGCGTCTTTATATGACGTCATATATTTGTTCCCGAAATCTTCCGTAAAACTGATAACTGCGTGCCAGATATTGCTGTCTGTTAAGCGAAGCATGGAACGGAGTTCTTTAATTTGCGTTTTGTTTAATAAACCGTTCATCCCAAATATACCGCTGCTCTTTTCGGGATTGCCTGCATAACCGAGGTAATCGCCCTCATCTATTCCGCATTTTACATACTTTAAATAATCATTGTTTTGTCGGCAGGCATAGAATTTGCGTTCCGCAAGATATTTTGCTTTAACGGTATGCAATCGCTTCAAAGTTTCATTGTTCGGCGCATATCCGATACTCACCAACACATTCGGAACGCCCATTTTTTAACTTACAAGTTTTTTTCGGTCGTTTCGTTTATTGGGGATATCCTCTGCTTCCTCGCCATCCTCTTTTTCCGATTCTTTGCTTAATTCGACGAGCAAAGCTCCGAGAAAGTCTGTAAAACGCTTTGGCACGTCGTCTAAATACCCGAGTTCTATCTGAACGGGGAGCACCGGCTCGTCTTTCAAGATAGCAAACACCATATTATAAATTGACGATGAAAGCCGCTCCGACATTTTCAGATGCGCAAACACCCCTTCTATGCTCTGTTGATTAAAGCGGTGCATATTCTCGATGAGTTCCTTGATCTGCTTGAGCTGTTCGCAATTCTCGCCCCTTTGCTGAGAGGGAATAGATTTCGCCGCGCTCGAAGGTGTGGTCGGCGGCGTGGGAATTTCTTTGAGTTTTTCTCGCACGCCGAGTTCGAGAAGTTCCAAGAGAAGCTGATTTTTACGTTGATACCTGTTCGGATTGAACTTCAGAATCATGTTCATCTTTTCGATAAGTTTCGTATCATAAATACGCAGCGTCAGTTTGGTTTCAAATGGTTTCATTTTAGTTAGCTCCTTATATCTTCTTTTTTAATTCTTCAAAAAACTTGCGGATTGTATTCAACACATATTCGGCTTGATACCCGCGAACAATTACGAGAAAGCGTATTGTTTTATCTTCACGAAAAAGCTCGTATAACATTTTCCTTTCTTCAAGAGAAAAAGTTTCAAAATGATGATGCAGAATATCATGGTTTCCCTGCTCGTCCAATACGTCCTCTAATGCATAAAAGAAATCTGAGTTTAATTCGATTCGACCCGTTTCTGCAAAATTTTGTTGCGGGCGGCGTAAACGTGAAATATGTTTTTGATAATTCAAGCGTTTATACGCCAACAACATTGCCTTACCTAATTTTTCATTGACCGGGACATATAATTCTGTATTGCTTATCAATACATTCAAATACTCCATTTTACCTCCTCGTAGTGCGGGGGGTTTTATCCCCCTACACTATTAAGGAGTGGGATGCCTACTTTTGCCCCCCCTTTTGCAAAAAATTTTTTATGAATTTTTTTTGAATAAGTAAAATGTGCTTTTGTACTGTGCTCAAACAAATATTCGTTTCTCTCGAAATAAGCCTCAACGATTTATTTTCTATGTATGCTTTCTTGAAAATTTCTTTTTGAGGCTCCGTTAAAACGCTTATAAACCGTTTTATAAAATCTTCGTTGATAACTTGCTCGTCCACCGCAGGCGCATCGTCAGGCATGTCCATTCCAAATTCTTTTTGCAGCCTTTCCATGGACATTTCCTTATTCCTTGTCCGCCAATCGAATTTTTCTTCGTTACGGAAATATTCTTTATCGATTTCTTTATATTGTTTCGCAAATTCTTCCGTCACCTCGATTTCTTCTATGTGACCGTCTGAAAATTTGTATTCTATCGTTGCCATCTACTCTGTCCTCCTGTTTCGAATTTTGAAATTTTTGTTTTTCAAAATCCGAACAGGGGGCGCGCGTATTGGCATTAATCTACATTTTTCGCAAGCGTAAGAAAAAAGGCACCTGTCAAGCGAGCTCTTACGTCGCTTTACAAGTGCCTTATGTACTACTATTCTTTTATTTTCCTTGCGCCGCTTTTTGCTTTATTTGCTGTCGCTGCTTTTAATCAGCAGCGATACGCGGTCGTTTCTCCAACGCATTTTTTCATTTCCTCCCTTGTATGTCGTAGCTTTTGGTATTTGCCTTCAAAAATTTTTATGCTTTCTTACTTATTTTCAAAAATATCTTTCAATTTTTCAACATTGGCTTTCGGTGTCCGGTCAGCGTAAAACAGTGTAGTAGGGATCGGATATCGGTTCGCCGTGGTAAATGTAAAACATCAACATACTTTTCTCACTGTAAAAATAATTTATTCGCACATTTCAGCATTTCAGGAAAGTCGGCAAGTCTCATCTTCTTTTCAGAAGCACGGAACCATGCCATAAAGTCGAGCGTTTTCGGTTCGTTTTTCATCCAAGCGATTTCACTCCCCTGTTCATTTCGCGGTTTAAAAGTATATTCAGATATAACTTTATGATATAACGTTCTACGGTGTAGGGCATTTTCGTCCTATGCTCCGTCTATAATGATGCCGTGTCGCCGCATACAAACTTTTTCGACAGTGTATACACGTTCGTCTTTTCTTTTACGCCAATGAATTTTCCGTTTAACATTATTGTTACCGCATCTCTCTTCATAACGCAAGCTATCCATATTAGCTTTACTATTCTACACATTCTCTCCGTTCGTTTCGATAATCTCACGGAACGTATAGGCAGAATCCTTAATAATTCTTTTTTGCGTGCGATAATCCACGTAGACTAATCCGAACCGTTTACAATACCCTTCCGCCCACTCGAAGTTATCCATAAAACTCCAACAAGAATATCCTATAACGGGTACGCCCTCGTCAGTGGCGCGCTTCAAATTCTTGATATGAGTTTTTAAGTATTCGCTCCGTTGCGGATCGTGAACCTTGCCGTCCTCATACACGAAGTCCATGCACGCTACGCCGTTTTCCGTTATCATGATCGGCAAGCCGTAACGGCGATACATAAACTTTGCCGAATAATACATACATTCGGGCGTGATTGTCCAATCCATCGTCGTGCGCGGCATTCCCGTATAGGTGTAATCGAACCCTTCCGCAATATCCGCACGGTAGATATTATAGGCGCAGAAATCAAGCGACTCATAAATCTCTTTCAGATCCTCTTCCGACAACCAATTGCAACCGTTCGGGGCTTTGCCTGAAAGCATGGGATCGCACCACCATGCGGGATTATAGACGCCGTTACGCGTACAATCAAACGTAGCACGGTACGCCTTTTCTTCGTCGCCGTCCACGGGCAGCAGCATATCGCAAGTAGAGGCAAAACCGACTTTCGGCAACGTTTTCGCGTATTTGCGAATTGTCCGAACTGCTCTGCCGTGCGCCAGCATCACGTTACGGGAGATTGCTTGTATTTCCTTTTGAGACAATTTCTCGAAGGGGGCGTGTTCCCCGATCTGATACCCGTGTCCCACGAAGATCTGCGGCTCGTTGAACGTGAGCCAATATTGTACTTGATCGGAAATCGCTTCCACCACCGTTTTTGTGAACCGCTCAAACCACTCCACGGCAATCGGATTTTTCCAGCCGCCTTTCTCATGCAACCACAGCGGCATATCCCAGTGATAAAGCGTGCAAATCGGTTCGATTCCCAACCGCCTTAATTCGGCAACCAAATCGATATAAAACTTTACGCCTTTCTCGTTGACGGTGTACTCGTCTTTGGGATAAATGCGCGCAAGCGAAACGGAAAATCGGTAGCTGTTCACGCCCAATTCTTTCAAAAGTCCCAAATCCTCTTTCCACCTATGAAAATGGTCACAAGCGACATGGCAAGTATCGTTATTCTTGATATGCCCTTCCGACAGTGCGTCCCAAATATTCAATCCCTTGCCGCCGTTCAGGTAGCCGCCGTCCTGCTGTGCCGCCGCGCCGCCCACGCACCATATAAAATCTTTTTGAAATGACATAATATTTCTCCATTTTTCTTACTGAATATTATTGATTTTTTGAATATGCCACGCCCAAGAATCGAAATCGGACAAACGCGGCAATAACAGCCCTGCGTTTTGAAGCGCTTTGCCGCTCGCTCTGACATGTAATTCCTCAATCTCATAGAGCGCATTCTCGTCGAGTCCGCGCAAATAAATATATTGATTGTAATCACAGGGCAATCCGTGAATACGTTCGCCAACAAGATACGCCGTTGATTTATCCTTACTGACGATCATTTCACAAAAATAGTTTTTTTCAAACGGGCTCATTAAACGATATAAATCGCCTTTCAAGATTAGTTCATCCGTGCGTTTATAACTTTCTATCTGTTTTTTCGTTAATTCCTTTTCTTTGTCGGTCATTTTCGAAATATCCAGTTCATAGCCGAACGCACCGAGACTTGCAATGTTGCCCCGTGTTTCAAACGACGTTGTCCTAAGAGTCTGATGATTCGGACAGGCGGATACATGGCAGCTCATTGAAGAAAGCGGATAACACATCGAAGTCCCCCATTGAATTTTCGCACGTTCATATCCATCGGTATCGTCGCTCGTCCATATCTGAGGGAAATAATAGAGCATGCCCGCGTCGAATCTTCCGCCGCCGCCCGCACACCCCTCGAAGAACACATTCGGGAACGCGGAAGTCAAGCGCTCCGCCAAATCGTACACACCCAAAATATAGCGGTGCATGAACTCACCCTGCCGGTGCGCGGGCAACGCCGCCGAATATACTTCCGTGACATTGCGGTTCATATCCCACTTGACGTAGGATATTTCATTCTCTTTCAATACCTTGCTTACCGCCTCGAAGATATAGTCCACCACTTCTTTGCGCGTAAAATCCAGCACTAACTGTTGACGACTGCGGACGGGTTCCACGCCTTCCTTTTTAATTGCCCAATCGGGATGCGCGCGGTATAAATCGCTATCCTCGTTTACCATTTCCGGCTCGAACCACAAGCCGAACTTTAAGCCGTTTTGCTTGCAACGCTCGATAACCGCCTTTAAGCCACCTTGGAGTTTTTCAGCGTTGACCGTCCAATCGCCCAACCCCGCGCAATCGTTGTAGCGTTTTCCGAACCATCCGTCGTCCAACACGAACGTATCAATCCCGAGATTTCCCGCTTCGTCAATGATCGAAAAGAGCTTCTCCTTGTCAAAATCAAAATAAGTCGCCTCCCAATTATTGACGACAATCGGACGGCGTTTGAAAACATACGCGGGATTGATAATCTTTTCGCGCAAAAAATCATGAATGCTTCGAGACATTCCGCCTAACCCCGTATCTGAATAACTGAGTAAAACCTGCGGCGTTACGAATTCTTCGCCCGCATTCAGTTCCCAACCGAAACCAACCTCGTTGATTCCACCCTGCAAAGTCAGTCCGCCATTCCTGCACCATTCGGCAGTAAGCGCAAACGAACCGCTATATACGAGCTGCACCCCGTAGCACTCACCGTATTCCTCTTTACACCCCTCTTTCAATATTCCCATAAAAGGATTCGTCTGATGGGACGACGCACCGCGCAAACTGTGAAGCCGCGTCACGCCGTGCGCGATCGGGGCGATTTCGGGAATACGCTCCTGCGCCCACGTTCCGCCGAGCCGCATGGAACGATATTCTCCGTTTGGTAATTCCATTCGGAAAGAAAATGCCTTTTTCAGCATCACGCTTTCCGTTCCCGTATTTCTGATCACGGCATTTCGCACAAGTACGTTGCTGTCGTCGCTGACCGTATAATATAAATCGACGGCGATATCCGAGAAATCGTCTTTTAAAGTAACGACAAGCGTTTCGTCACCCTTTCGCACATGAGGCAGCCCTTGCAACGCAGGCGCGCCCTTTTCCACCCTGTACGACGAATAGCGCAATCTCGACATAACCGCGCCGTCTTTCCGCTCGAAAATCGCCGTAGGCTCTTTGAAATCTCCGTGTGCGTAAAAGCCGTATTCGCCGGGCATATCGTTAAACCGCCCGTCGCCGTTTATATCGTTTTTCTGCGGTGCAGTCGTTTTACCGATTTCGCTTAAATATTCCAAATCCGCAACGGTAATTTTTCCGCCGTAGTGCAAATGCTCCACATATCCCGTTTCCGTTATTCCCATAACGTAACTGTAATTCTTGCCATGCAATAAAAATATTTTATCTGTGAATTGAATCATGTCAAATTCCTTTTTTGTAGATTGCCGCCTCGAACGGCGCATAGCTGCCGTTTACGTTTCTTTCGCTCTTATTGCCGAACAAATAATCATAATCGGGCAAACTGCTTATTTTAGTTGTCTTATCGAAATTGACGACGACGAGGACTTCCTCTTTTCCGTATTTTCGCGCGTAGGCAAAATAGCCGTCGCCTTTGGTACAGTCCGTAAACAAACCGTAACGGATCGCCTCGCTTTTCTTTCTCAACGCCAATACCTTTTGATAAAAGGCGAACACCGATTTCTCGCTCTTTTTATCCGCTTCGAGGCACTCCCCGCCGCGAGAATGGAGCTTCGTCCATGTGTGCTCCGCCGAAGAAAACCCGTAGTTCTTCCCATTCGTCCAGCATAAGGGACGGCGCGCGTTATCGCGGCTGCCGAAGTTGATCTTATCCATGATATCGCTTTCGCCCCGATGCGCGTTGTAATAGTTGATCGTTTCCACGTCGCAGAAATCTTCGATACTGTCGTAGTTCGGATCGGGCGTGCCCCACTCCTGCCCCTGATAAAGGAAGGGGATGCCCTTTAACAGATAGAACATGGCACAATACGCCGTGGCGCACTCATAGCGCAACTTCCCGTCGTTCCCCGCACGCGAAATATAGTGCGCATTGTCGTGATTGTCCGTAAAGAGCGTATAGAGCAAATTCTTCCGCTCGCAGACCTTCTGCCAATGCACGAGCGTTTTGCGCAGATCGTTCAAATCGAGCGGCGCTTTTATAAACTTATCCCCCGTTCTGCCGACCGCAAAATGATCGAACTGAAAAATACAGGTAAGCTCGCCGCGCCCCTCTCCGCAGATATCGGCTATTTCGTTCTCCCCGTAGGAGCATTCTCCAACGGTAAAAATATCCTCGGTCTTTTCCCGCCCGAATAATTCCTTGATATATTCGTGCAGCTTATCGCCGTCGCATATCTTGCCCTTTTCAAAATCCTTGGAAATAAAATTGAGTACGTCGCAACGGAAACCGTCCACGCCCAAATCCACCCAATAATCGATAACCGCGCACATTTCCTTGCGCACCTTAGGGTTTTCCCAATTCAGATCGGGCTGACCGATAGCAAAGCTGTGCAGATAATATTCGCCCGTCGGCGCGTTATACTCCCACGCACTGCCGCCGAATACCGACTGCCAATCATTCGGAATTTTCTCGCGCCAAATATAATAATCGTGATAGGGATTGTCGCGGCTCGTTCGCGCCTGTTTGAACCATTCGTGTTCGCTCGAGGTGTGGTTGGCGACAAAGTCCATAATGAGCTTGATTCCGCGCGCGTGCATTTCCGTGATCATGCGCTTCCAATCTGCAAGCGTGCCGAACTCGTCCATGATGTCGCGGTAGTCGGAAATATCGTAGCCGTTGTCGCAGTTCGGGCTTTTATAGCAGGGCGAAAGCCACACGGCATTCACGCCCAAATCCTTGAGATGATCGAGCTTTTGCGTAATGCCGTTCAAATCGCCGATCCCGTCGCCGTTGCTGTCGAAAAAGCTGCGCGGATAAATTTGATAGACGATCCAATTCAAAAATTTTTTCCTGTTCATAAAACCTCCGTATAGAATATACGGGGAAAGCAACCGCTTTCCCCGCAATCCAATCACTCTAATTACGCTTGCGCCTCGTAAATCATCTGAATGTTATCCATGAGTAAAACGTAATTTACTCCCTTGCCCCAGGAGTCGCCGCCGCCAAGATGCACGCAACCGCCGCAGCCGTCGAAATTACCGTTGCACCCGCCTGTTCCGTGCGCGCTGTAAACAAACGTAAACTCTACATGATACACGCCGTTCTCGCCTGCGAGGATTTTAACGTGCTCGTCGGTAGACGTGAGCGCGCCATTGGTGAATGTCATAGAAGCGTGAGTACCCGTGCCGTGCAAGTCAAACGTAAGCTCGCCTTCATACGCTCCTCCATTTTCCAAAACGGCAGATTCGAGCTTGATATCGAAACACAAACGATACGTTTCACCGTCCTTCAAAGCAAGTCTGATGCCGGGATTGGTTCCATAGGGCGTATCTTTGAGATTCGTAACGAACGCCATAAAGTTACCGCCCTTATTGCCGTAACGCCAAGTCTTGCCGTTAATTCCCGACGTTGCTACTTCATTCGGAGAACCGCCCCACGCCTTTACCATAACGCTGTCGTCGAAATCGCTCTCGAAATCGATCGACGCCATGAGCGTAGATTGTAAAATAAACGTTTCCGTGCTGTTATCCGCCAATGTTACGACGAGGTTCGCGCTACCCGCAACCGTCTGCGCAAACGCTGCTTTTACCGTAAGCTTTCCGTCCGCAACGGAATACAAGTCGGAAGAAAGCGCCTCACCGTTTACTTCGATCTTTTCCACGGAATCGAACGTTACGTTATAAACTACGTCTTTGCTGGAATTATATACGTAAGTTGCGGTATTGTCAAGCGGCACTTTAATCATCACGACGTTGTCGAGTTGAATCGTGTACCATACCGACTGCCAGCCGATTGCTTCCAAACCGAGAACGCCGGCTTTGTCGCCGTTCCCGTTGCCCGCATGATTAAAGGCAAACCGCACGGAAACGTTGTAAACGCCGCCCGATTTATCGGTTATGATCACGTTCGGGTTAGTGCAGGTAAGCACGCCGTTCGCATTGAAATTGAGCGTATAATAATTGTTTTCCGTCGTAAAAAGGCGCATTTCAAAGGGAACGTTATCGCCGTTTCCATTCGAGTTGCCCTTCGCGGAAACATATTTTACGTCAAACGAGAGGTTATAAAGCGTACCGTCGGTAAGTTGTGCTACGTAAGCATCGCCCGCATCCGCAGCGGCTTGCCCGTTCTTTATCCGCATGAAATTGCCGCCGTTCCCGTTCGTAAGCTGCCAAACGTTTCCGTCAAATCCTTCAACAATCGAGCTTGAACCGTTGCACCCGAAGCCGTTTAATCCGTCAAGACGCTCGCCTTCACCGCTTACCACAGTTCCGACCGTCAAATCTTCAAAGCGCTTATTGACAACGGCGTTCGTGGTGATATTGAAGGTATGCGTTCCGGCTTCGTCAGTTTCTTCCAGCCAGCCCTTGTTATCCACCGTGAGCGTGAAGCCGTTTTCGCCGACCAACGTATCCAAGAACGTATGTTTTATAATCAGTTTGCCGTCTTTCAATTCGTATGCGGTTGTAGGCACAACGATATCCGTACCCGTATACTTGATATCTTTGATTTCGAATCCGCGCAGATTGATGTTAAACGAAATGTCCGCGCCGCCGATTCTGTATTCTCTATCAATGTCTTCGTCGAACGTAGTCGGCTCCGATTTGCCCATTTTTACCGTGAACTGCACCGACTTGCCGTCTTCAAACGTAACGGTGTAGGTCGTATCCGCCGTAAGCGTATTCAAATAATCTTTACGGAGTACGACGGAGGATATAGCCGTAAAATAGTTGCTCTCGGCAAGCTCCTTGTCGCCCGCCTTTACCGAGGTAATATTGCGAAGTCCGAACGCGCCGTCGAACCAAACGTCGCCCTCGTTGCTGCCGCGCGAAACCGTCTTTTCCGCATCTGCCATGGAAGGCTCCTGCACGGTCACTTCGTTGAGCACGATGTCGTCGAACAGCAAATCGAACAGCTTTGTATTGGGGCGGGTAGGATCGTAACCGGAGTACATGGAAATGAATTCCTTACCCGTTAAGCCCTTAAAATAAATCTTCACGCTCCAAACGCCGTTCTCGTCAATCGTTGCACAGCCGCCGTCGCAGCGTCCCGTCAAGTAATTCGCCCAGAACACTTCCCCTCTGCCGTCGATCGCCATATTGAGGAAACCTTCAGGATTCGCGCTCTCGTTCGTCCAGTTGTTCTTGAACTTGAAGCTCAGTTCATAGAGCTTTTCCGCGTCGAAATCGAGCGTCATGCCGAAGCCGTGTTCGCCCAAGTGGAACAGCATGATATTGCCCGTGTTGCCCGTCCAGTGCAACGCCTTGGTTCCGTTCCAACCTTCTGTAACCTTGCCCGCGTTGTCGTTATAAAAATTGGGCACGTATTCGTCGTCGAAATTTGCCGTGAACATACAGTCGGAAATCACTTTAAACGTATGCGCGGTGTTGTTGGAAAGCTCTACCTTGAACTCGGTCGTGCCGTACAGCGTCTGCAAGAACGCGTTCTTGATCGTAAACTTATGCGCGTTTTTGTCGTAAGAGTAGTCGTTCGCGGTAAGCTTCCGCTCACCCGCTTTTACGGAATGAATCTTCGCCGTAGACAAATCGGCATTGATAACAAGATCGTCAGAACTGCCGTAAATGTAATTCTTATCCGTCTCGTCAAACGTCGTTACGATATTGTTTACGACGTTCACGGTAAAGGTGCCCTCTTTCGATTCTGTCGACACCGTAAAGACGTGTTCGCCCAAATCGAGATAGAGCATATACGATTCGTAAATCGTAAGTTTTTCGCCCTCCACGAGATATTCGGTGGTATCGACAACGGAGTCGCCATCTTTTAACCTCGTGATCTTCTCCTCGCCGAGCGCAACGGTTACCGAAAGATCACCGCCGACGCCGACGTCGTATTCGGGCTTTGCAGGCGTGATTTTAAGCGACTTTCCGCCGCCGCAGGCAACAAACGAAGCGAGTACCACAAGGCAAAGCGCCATCATCAACACGCCGAGTAGTTTCTTTTTCATAACTCCCTCCTTAAACTATAAATTTTATAACAAACCTGCCGCTGCAAACTGCGATTGAGCAGCTTTTTGGGCAGTTTCGCCACCGTATTGCAACCACTGAGCCTTAAACTCAGCATAAGTCGTCTTTGTCGTTCCCATGATATAGGTAATCTCGAACTCGTTCACGAGGTCTGTGAGCCGACCTTCTATCTTTGAACTGATATTGAGCATTTCACCGTAGTTGAAATTGCTGTGCGTCTTGTGATATTCTAACGCGCCGTTAAACAAATCGATATAATTGTAGGCGCTGTTTCCGTATTTCGTCGCACTGCTGTACTCGATAACCTTATCGTCGGTTGTAGACATCAGCACACCGTAGTCCCACGTTGCGGTATTGAAGGGACGCGCATGATCTTTTTGATTTTTCTGATAATAATATGTCACGAAGCCCGTATCTTTTCCGTCCCGCATCACCGGTTCCATCTCTTTGCCTTCACCGATCGTATAATTATCGATGCCCACGCCCCAACGCATTTTCATATACGTGCTGTCGTCGCGAGCCGTCTCGTCCTCGGGATAAAGCATATCGTTTAAAAATTTAAGAAGAGACGCAAATTTCGTTTCGTTCTTCACGACGTCCTTGTTGATAACGAAAATCTTTTGGAAGGTTGCTTTGGTAGGCGCGTTCCGTGTAACGCCCACCGTATCGGTAGGCATGGGCATATTGATCCAAATATCCGTCTGCTTTTCGTCGTTATTGTTATAAAGAATGTGCTCGGTAGCGATTGCAGGCGTGTAATAATCGATCCCCACGCCGTCGTGGAACAACGCCGTTTTTTTCTGCTGCCAATCCTGATTGTAGAAATTCGGATAGAGATACCCTTCCTGCCAAATGGTACGGCAGAAATTCAAAAACTTTTCGTGCGTGCCATCCAAAATAGGATGACTGACCTGCTTGTCTTTCGTTACATACCAATCCTCGTAATCGCCGAACATGAATTGAAAACGTTTCAAATCGCCGATATTTTTATTGTTTCCCGCCGCCGTAAAGAGGTATTTTTCGGAATCGATCGTAGAATCCGCCTTTACCTTTTTTGCCATTTCCAAAAGCTCGTCTACCGTTTCGGGAATCTTGCCGTCGGCATATTTTTCCACCCAATCCTTTCTGATTTTGTGCATCCATACAGGTTGATCGGCAGGACGGGTGAGCGCGATCAGGTTGCCGTTTTCCGTAAACTTTGCTTTTGCCGCAACATTGCTTTCAAAAAGACTTTTATAACGGGGCAAACTATCTAAATACGGCGTATAATCTTCGATAAAAAACCCTTGATTATATAAACTCTTCATCGCCGTATAGTTCCAAATATCGTACATTACGACGTCGGGTTGACGCGTTTTCGTCGAAGAGAACCGTTTGGTTACCTCGTTATCGAAATCGGGCGTAAGCGAAACACGGAAATCGAACCCATAAGTTTCGTCGACATACTTTTTATAGGGGTTGTTATCATAGGAATTCGCAATAGGCAAATTACTCCACCCATCATACACAAACTCTATGATATTGTCGGTAGCGGTCGGTCCCGCGCTTCCGTTACCGCCGCCTCCGCCGCACCCAGCAAAAGTACAACACAGCGTTGCCGCCGCCAAAGCGAACGTGCAAATTTTCATAATCTTTTTCATGTCTTTCTCCTTTATAAATTTATTTTCTAACCCTTTACTGCGCCGACGTACACACCCTTCGTAAAGTATTTCTGGAAGAACGGATACACGCACAATATAGGTAATATTCCGATGACGGCAATCGCCATTCTCTGCGTTTCGATATTGAGAAGAGTCGCCTGCCCTGCGTCCGGTTTTTGCTCTGCAAACGCGTGTTGTAAGAAGAGCTGCAACGGCGTAAGCGCCGCATTCGACGATTCTATATACATAGATGCATCGAACCATGAATTCCATTGCCCCACTGCGCAAAAGAGCAAAATGACCGCTACCGTCGGCATATTCAAGGGCAACAAAATTGACCACAGACAGCGAAGCGGAGTTGCACCGTCAAGCATAGCGGATTCCTCTATTTCCGGAGGAACTCCCTGAAAGGCTTGCCGGAACACCAAGGCATTCCACGCACTTAACATTCCGGGAATAATAAACACCCAAAAAGTATTCAAAAGCCCCATCTGTTCGATAACGAGATACCCGGGAATCAATCCTCCTCCGTAAATCATTGTGATAAACAGTATAACCGACAACGGTCTTTTCAAAAAGAAATCGGAACGGGAAAGCGCATATCCCACAAGCATACATGTCGCCGTCGACAAAACAGATCCGCAAACTGTTCTTGCAACGCTAACCCAAAGCGATAAGTAAAGTTGTTGCTGCGAAAATACAACGATATAGGCGTCAAGCGTAGGTTTGTGAGGGAACAGAAATACGCCGTTTCGGAGTTGCCACTCCTCCACGCTCATGAGTGACGCACTGACGATATAAATAAGCGGATACAAACATATAACCGACAACAAAATTATGATGAAGTACAAAAACATCTGATAATACCGCTCGCTGTTCCAACGCTCTTTACACATAAACTTTTTGAAACGTCGTGCAAAATTTTCTTTTTCCATACTTCACCTCTTACCAAATGCTGAGATTTGCATATTTTGTGGTAATCTTGTTCGCAATCAAAACCAAAATCATGCCGACGGTAGATTGCATAAACGAGAGCGCCGCACCCAGCGAAAACTGATCGGCATTACGCAAGCCTTCACGGTACATCCATGTTCCGATCGTATCTGTCGTTGACCATGTTGCCGGTGAATAAAACAACAAAATCTGCTCGGTATTGCCACCGCTCAAAATCCCGCCGATCGCCAACACCAAAAGGAAAAACATGATATTTTTTATTCCGGGCAGGGTTACTACAAACGTGCGACGAAGCGGTCCGCAACCGTCAAGTTTTGCGACCTCGTATAACGTCTCGTCGATCGAAGTCATCGCGGCAAGATAGATAATCGTACCCCAGCCGACCGATTTCCAAATGTACGTGACAACGAGAATAGTGCGCATATAATTTGCATTCATTAAGAAATTAACGCGCTCACCTCCCAATTTAATGATAATCGAGTTAATGAGTCCTGTATTGGAAAGCAATCCGTACATGATCGTATAAACGATTACCCATGAAAAAAAGTAGGGAATATACACTATTGTCTGAGAGACCTTCCGTAATTTTGACGACGACAAATCAAAGAACATTACCGCAAGAATGAGCGGCGGAAAAAATCCCGCTATAAAATAATACAAACTGAGCAACAGCGTATTAGTGATCAAGCGATTAAACTCCGGCATAGCCGTGAATATCTCTTTGAAATTATCAAGCCACACCCATTTACTCCCGAATATGCCGTCAATCAAGCGATAATCGGTAAACGCCATAACAAGTTGCATAATCATCGGTCCGTAAGCAAAAATAATCAAGCTGACAATGCCCGGAAGAATCAAAAGATAAATGAGCCAATAACGTTTGAAACTTAAAAGCGCTCTCTCTTTTAACGAATGATTACGGATTCGAAACGGATTTACACCCGTATTTAATGTTTTACTTTCTTTCATGTTAATCTCCTTTCAAATTGACGCGGTTATGATTCGTCAAGCGACCTTGCTGAACTTTATATAGAGATAATACCGCTCACCCGCTTCATAAGAATAGAAAGGCTTTAACTGCAAGCTCTCGTCCGCTTTTGCCGTATAAACAAGCGGCTCGTCGGTTGCATTGAGCTGAGACGCAATATCTTGTTCTTTATTTAAGACGGTTTCAGGCTTAAGTACAGGATTTTCGGTATTTGCAGCCAACGTCACGGGACCGTAATTTACGGCAAATACGCCGGTTGTGCCAAATTCATCATCATAAGAAAATTTACTGACAGTCAATTTTGCCGGCAAGGTAAGTTCTATCTTATCGTTTGCGCTCCAAACTCTGCGAACGGACAGCCAACCCGCCTTTTCCTCCGTCGCCTCTACCGCCTCGCCGTTGATTGTAACCGACGCTTTCCCCGCCAGCCATTCGGGTTTACGGAATTTAATTGCCATTTCGGTTGAAGGCGCTTTTTGTACCATAAAGGTTACCTTGTCGCTTTCGGGAAAATCAGATTGTTGCGACAATGCGATCGTACCATCTTCCGTTTCAAGCGAAACAGAAGAATTGACAAAAAGATTGACGTACAAGTTTTGCGTGTCGTGATAATAAATCGTGCGCAACACCTCATTCAGATTGAGCGGACGTGACCCTGAACAGCACGGCCACAACCAATCCTGACGCAATTCCTTCGAACCGCCGTTCGCACAATAATCGGAATAATAAAACGCTTTTCCGTCTTTCGTTTCCAGCGAAGCGATAGAAGAATTATACAAAAGTTTTTCACACCAATTTCCATAGCGTGCATCGCCTGTAAAGGAAGCAAGTCTGTTGCTTAACCGATAGACCGCATATGTATCGCATTGATTCTCGTAATTGTCATGATGATAGGTAAGCCCGTCTACAATATCTTCTTCGGGCATAAGCCACTCGGTATGCGCCCCGTAGCCGCCCGTCGCAAGTTCCTGCGTATTCCTCATGAATTTGTAAAATTCAAGCATAGAATCGAGATAATACTGCCTGCCCGTAGCCGCATAAGCCGCCGCGGCGCTATTGAACGAATTGAGATGGCTGTACGCGTGAAAATATTTCGTATTCATACCTGCCTTGGGGCTGTAATCAAACATATTTTCCTTTTTTGCAAAAATATCCCAAAATTCCGTATATTCAAACGATTTGGCAAAATCGTTATACTTCCGAACTTCGGTCGCCGTACAACCGTTTTTCTTGGCGATCTCCGTGAAAGCATAAACCGATTCCGAAGTCGTATACCATTCCAATTCGCGCATATTATCCTGCGTGCCGTTGTCGCCCAACAACTTTTTGGCGTTCGTATAATCTTTATCTTCCAAGGCGGCATCCATCATACGTTTTGCGGAATCAAAACCTTTTTGTTCTCCGCACAACGTATAAAGATCCAAGCACCCCTGCAAATTTTTCTCAAATGTATAAAGGGAAATTCCTCCCGTAAAAAGCGGATTCTTTTTAGTAACTTCATCCACCGCATCGGCAATTTCCGCCACCCTCGTTTTAAGTGCAGGCGTTTTTTCCGCCGCATAATAACGTGCATTGCCGGAAATCCACTGACCGAGCACCGTATCCCCCGTTTGGTAATTTCCTCCCAAATCTTCGCCCGTCTTTGTATCCAAATGCAAATACGAACGAATACCGTAAAACATATCGTCTACACTCAACCCAAGGTAATATTCTTTCGCTCCCTCGTAGACGTCTTTAAAAATTCCATTGCCAAGTACTACGTCTCCGTAATCGAACTGCATCAATTTGATACGGTTTTCCGCGAGCGGATTGTCGACAGAGGTCGTCGGCTTATCCGTTTCTTGTTTGAGCGAACACCCCGCAAACGCTCCAAGCGCAATCACGCCCGCAAGCATCAGCACCAACAGTTTTTTCATTCTACTTTCCTCCCTGTTTCAAAATAAATGAAATATTTTTCGCCTTTCTTAAAATCTATATAAGGACGGAAAACAACCTTTTTATCGCAAGACTCGAACTGCAGCGGTGCGATTTTGCAAAGCTGTTCTGCGGCAGGCTTTGTAAAATCAATGCTTGCCTTTACTTCATCGGGCGTTGAGGACGTTGCAAGCGCTACCGCACCGCACTTCAGTCCCACAACTCCTTCGCCCAAGCATTCCAAAACACTCCATTCGAGCTGCGTTTCGATTTTCAAAACTAACACATCATTATCGTAAAACTTTTCCTCGGCAATCAGCCACCCGTCGCATTCTTCAACGCGTATCTTTTTTCCGTTTTTCGTAAGCTCACAAGATTTTGCAAATTCGGGAATACGAAATCCGATTTTGCGGGAATTTCCGTCTGATTTTTCAATCATCAATTTTACTTCATTTTCGTACGGATATTCGGTTTCGATCCGAACACTGATTCCGTTTAACGATACACGCGAGGGAACAAACAAATTTACGTATAAATCGTTTGCTTGATAGAAATAGACACATCGGAGCAATTCGCTCATGAGAAGCGGACGGGAACCCGTACAACACGTCCAACTGTTGTCGTGCAAAAATTTCGTTGCGCCCGTCGTGCAATAATCGGAATAATATTGAACGTGTCCGCTCTCGTCCGTCGGAATAGAGGCAAGCGTTGCGTTATATAAAAGCTTTTCGCTCCAATTCCCGTATTCCGCTCTGCCCGTAACCGACATAAGCCATGCCCCGATCCGATACACCGCATAAGAGCAACATTGCGTTTCAAAATTATCATGCCGCGTTTCAAGCGCATTTATAATCCCCGTCGTCGGCATGATCCACTCGCTGTGCGGACCATAACCGCCTGTAATCATTTCCTGCTTTTCGCGCATAAAAGCATAAAAATTCTCCGCGGCGCGCAAATAATAGTCATCACCCGTCAATTCATAAAATCGCGCCGCTCCGTTTATGGAATTGAGATGACTGTAAGAATGAAAGTAAGCCGTATTCTGTCCCGCAAGAGGAGAATAATCGAATATGTTTTTTCGGTGATAAAAAATATCCCAAAACTGTTTATACTCAAAACGCTTTGCAAAAGCACGCACTTCGTCCGAAAACCCGTCGTCGGAATCTAAACGAGAATAAACATCCGCAAACTGCAATAACGATTCCGACATTGTGTACCATTCGATCTCGATCGGATTGCTCGGCGTGCCGTTATCGCCCAACCGTCTTCGGGCGTTGCAATATGCGTCGGAATGCATCGCTATATCTACAAATTTACGCGCCAAAATCAGTGCATTTTGATTGCCGCAAAGCTCAAAACAATCGCAAAATCCGCGTAAGAATTTTTCATAATGATACATGGGCAAATCCCGCCCAAACGTTTCATCGCAGAGCGCGATTTCATAGAGTCCGTCAACCAACTCGTCCGCCTTAGATTTCGCCCGCTTCTTTCCCGTTACGGCGTAAAAACGTGCATATGCCTGCAACCATTGCCCGAGCACGATTTCTCCCTGCCCGTACCAAGACCCTTCTTCGTTTGCAAGCGTTTTTGCGCCTTCCGGATTTTTGATTCCGTTCTTTTTCCGCAACTCAAACAGCATATCGTCGACGGAAAGATTCATGTAATACGCATAGCACTCTTCAAACGCCGAAAGAAAAGGTCCTTTCTCCGCCGTTACAGCCCCGTAATCAAATATATTTAGTTTTTTCATTGCAACGTTGCCCTTCATCGCGTTATCTATCCTTTCCATTACGTTATCTATCCTTTCGATTCTCTTTTCGCGCTCGCTCGAATACGTGCTCTCCGCCTTTGACTGTAATCGGTTTTTCGTCGGGCAAAACGACTTCCGCCTGCACGTTCGCAGGCACTTCGATGCGGTACGTAATTTTTCCGTTTTGCCGCTCGTAGCCGGAAAAAATTTTCCCGTTCACGCTCTCGTATTCCGCTTGAAACGAATTTAATTCCTTGCAGGGAACGGGTGCGATTTTTATTTTTGCAAATCCCGCCGCTGTCGGCTCGATCCCCGCAATTCTACGGTATACGAATTCCATCACCGAACCGTAAGCGTAATGATTGTAGCTGTTCATTCCGTCCGGATTCGGCATACCGCCCGGCAGTAAACTGTTCCACCGCTCCCAAACGGTCGTAGCGCCCATATCCACCTCGTACAGCCAGCCGGGAAACTCATTTTGAAACAATACCTTCTCCGCCGTTTCAAAATATCCGTTATCCGCTAAGGCGAATAACACGAAGGGCGATCCCGCGAATCCCGTTACCATTTTGTAATCGTGCTTTTTTACGTTTTCGTTGAGCGCCTGCGCAAGAGAGGATCTGAACTCTTGCGGCACGATCCCGAAATGCAAAGCGACCGTTTGCGCGGTAACCGTATCGTAAACAAGCCTTCCCGTCGCCGTAAAATATTCTTTCCGCACGCGCCGTAGCTGCGTTTGATATTTTTCGTTGTAAATGCCTTCCGCCTCGGTATCGCCCAAACGTTTTGCCGTATCCCGCACGATCTTCAAAGAATGAACGTGAAAAACGTTCGTCAAAAAATACACGTCCGTTCTTCCCGTCAATTCGTCTTTTGTAAAAGGGTCTCTGTCAAGCGCAAGCCAATCGCCGAACTCGTGCCCGCGCACGATTAACCCGTTTTGCATCGTTCTTTCGCGCGCGGAAACGAATTTTTTCATTGCCTCGAAATTATCTTTCAAAAAATCTTCATCGCCGTACATTTCATACAGCGTCCACGGGACCATCGTAATTGCATCGCACCACATGGCATCCGTATGTTTTTCAAAAATACAATCGGGGGCAACAAAGGGTATTTCTCCGCTTTCGGACTGATCGTTGCGCAAATCGATAAGCCATTTTTTCAGAAACGCCCGCACGTCGTAATTATAAGCAGCCGTGCGGCAAAACGCGTTGATGTCACCCGTCCAACCGACACGCTCGTCCCGTTGCGGACAATCGGTGGGAATATCCACGAAATTTCCTCTCTGTCCCCACACCACGTTTTCCATAAGACGGTTAAAACGCGCGTTGTTCGTTCGTACATGCCCCGTTCGTTTCATGTCGGTATGGCGCACGATTGCCGTGATATTTCCCTTAGGCAGTTTTCCGCCCGACAACTTCATATACCGAAATCCGTGAAAAGTAAATTCGGGAACCATCGTCTTGGCGCCCTTTACCGTAAAAATATCGGTTGCCTTGGCGGTACGGAAATTTTCGTTATAAAAATTCCCGTTCACCAAAATTTCCGCAAACTGCAAAGTAAGCGTACCGTCAAAATCCTTCGGGGTTTCGATTTCGACCACCCCCGCTATATTCTGTCCGAAATCGTAAACGGTTTCTCCGTTCGGCGTGATAATCACCTCTTTCACAGCCAAACGTTCGATCTCTCTGACCGGTTCGCAAATTTGCCCGACAAGCACCGATTGATCAAAGGGAACCTCACATACCGCAAGCGGCTTTAACGGTGCAATAAAATCCTGCGTTTCTCCGTCGTAGATACCGCTCTCGCGGATAAAGCTCTCCCGTGCCGCCCAGCTTTCGTCCGTGGAGATCGTTCTGTCCGCAAAAATCAAATCGGCGCAAACGGCGGTTTTGTCGCCGTAAATTTTCGATCTCCTATCCCCGTTGAGCGAACCGCAATACCACCCCTCGCCCACCGTGAATGCAATCGTGTTTTCGCCCCTTCTCAAAAGAGAAGTCACATCGTATTCCTGCACCTGTAATGTCTTTTTATACGATGTCCAGCCGGGAGTAAGATAACAATCCCCCACGCGGCGACCGTTTATTTCGGCAAAATAAAGTCCGAGAGAAGTAGCTTTAAGTACCGCATGATCGGGAAATTCGATATGAAATTTTTTTTCGACTGTAAAAACGCTTACCGATTCTTTTACGCCGACAAATTTTCCGTGCAACATCCCGACTCCTTTAATTCACATTCATCCAAACCGTGATACGGTTACGCGCTGCCTTCCAATTCTTTCCGCACGACGCATAATCGGTCAATAAAATATCGCCGTCTTTCGTTTCCAAAAATAATCGCAGTTGCTCGCCCTGTTCGGGTGTAACGCACCGAAAAAGCGGCTTCTTTTCGATCGCAAATTTTTCCGTGATATCGCCCTTCTCTTTCCCTTCGTCGCGTGCAAGTACGAGCGTGCCGTATGTAAATGCCATTTTGCCATTCAACGTTACTTCCTTTAATTCGATCGAAAGAGATATAACTACTTCGTCTCCGTCCTGCCATTCCCGTTCCAATCGCACATAGCCGTTCTCTTCCACATACGCTTTTCCGTTGCAAAACGCCGTCGCTTTTTCGCACCAATCGGGAATACGCACAGCAAGCGCAAATCTTGCCTTCTCATCGGTATGTACTGTCAGTTTTACCTGTCCTTTTGCGGGATACTCTGTTGCACATTGCACGCGAACCTTCTTTCCGCCGAAATCGAAATTAGCATCCCCATTCAAAAAGAAATTGCAATATACGGTATCACCGCGCCTGGCGAACGCATAAAGCGGATAGAGCGCCGTACCCGCCGCGCCGATACAGGCGCAGCAGCCGTAATTTCCGCCCTCGGGAAATTCTTTGAATCCGCCTACGCCACGTCCGCGCACGTTGTTATAGAGCGGCGAATAGCTGTCGAACGGCAACGGCGGCACTTCCGTTTTTTTCTCGAAGCTGTACATTTTCAAACGGTGCGTATTGACGCTGCCGTACAACGCATTGAGCGCGGACTGTTCGATACAATCGAGATAATGCGAATCGAACGTGTTTTCCCAAAGACGGGCTAAAAGCCGCATCCACGTCACCGTTACGCACGTTTCCTGCATGATGGTTTCGGAATACTCCGTTTGTTTTTTCGCAGAATTGTCAAACAACTCATGCGTACACCCCGCGCAGCCGATTATCGTAATATCGCTCTCGAATACAGCCCCCGCAAATCTTTTCACCGTTTCGAGATATTCCGATTTTCCCGTGACTTCGTAGTAAGCGAGCAAGCCCTCGAAAAAGGACATCATCTCGTATGCCTTCGTGGTCGGAAACTCAAACGGCATTTTTCCTTCGTTCACAAGCGCGATCAGATTCGCGTCTTTGCAACCGCCCGTAGAAATCAGATATTCCGCAAACGATAAATAGCTTTGTTCGTCCGTCAATTTATACAGTTCGACGATCGGCTCTAATATCGAGCAGGAATTGACGCCGCCCCACCATTCGCTCGTTTTCGTAATCGCCGTTTGTCCTTCGCCCGCGCCGATTTTTTGCACAATATAATCGGCATGGCGGCACATTGCCGTTAAAATTTTTGTTTTCAACGTTTCGTCGCGGCAAATCCCGTAAAAATATTCAAACCCGACAAGCACGTATTTTCTGCCCCAGATATCCCAACCTCGAAATTCGTGCTCTACGTCGTAAGCGGAAAATCTTCCGTACTCGTCTTGTGCGGCAAGCAGATTTTCCACCGCCGATTGCAAAACGGAATACAACTTTTCGTTTTGCGTATAGGAATACGTCATGCACGCGCCGCGCATCATCTTGCCCCAATATTCTCCGCGCCAGCCGTCGTCTTGAATGTCGGAATGATCCTTAAAAACCTGCACAAATTTTTCCCAGAGCGTTTTGTCCGTCAGTTGCTCTTTCTCGATAAACCGCGCATAATCGTCGGCAAGCCCCGTATAATGCGCCTGCAAAAATTTCACTTCTTCTTTTTTAATCCTTTCCTCGTCGTTCTTTTTCATTTCCTTTCTCTATCAATTGTTTTTTCTATTCTCATTGTGAGAATAGAATTAACGGGCGCGCCCGTTAAAAAATTTTTTTCACTTATTCGGCGTTAAAAATTTTTCACATCTTCAACGTACTTATATTTTACCGCTTTCTTTTTCCGATTTCTATACCGCCATTGACTTTTTTCGTTTCAGATACTTTGCATCACTCTCCAAGCTGCACATATTTCTATCTTAACCCCCTCGCATAACTTTCACATTCAAGTACAAATATCCACTTTGTACGTAACCATTATAAACGCTTTCTGAAAATATTTATAGTATTATCTACCAAAAAATTTGTATAATCGTATTTTTTCGAGTTGATTCAACAACAATATTTGCTTGTATTAGAGCATCTGTGAGTTAAAAGCAACATTCGTCGAAAAACTTTCCTTTCCGATATTGTATCTGTCGCTTGTGCATTTTTAAGGCAATGCCGCACAATGTTATCAAGCGAGAATTGTCGGCGATTTTTGGGGATAAAAAGGCGGATTTTTGAAGCAATAGCGGTTCCTATTGCAAGAAAAGCCAACACGTTTATACCTAAAATCGACAGATTATCGCGCCGTATGTTATTTGTGCGGTGTTGCCTTAACTCTTTCTTGTTTTTATTGTTTATATCAATAGATCTTTTAAATATGCCATAAACTAAGGGGAGCTTGTTTTTCCAAGCTCCCCGATAAAATATTACAATTTATTTTTCCTGTATTCGCGCGGCGACATATTATATTTTTGCCGGAAAAAACGCGTCATATGCGAATTATCGAAAAAGCCACATTTTAACGCAATATCCGTGATAGACAAACTAACATCGTGCAATAGTTTTTCCGCTTTAATAAGACGCATATTCATTAAATAATGCATTGGCGTATCGTTAAAAAGATTCTTAAATTTTATACAATATTCAGAACGTGACATATACGCGCAATTCGCTAATTCGTTTAACGTTATATTCTCTCGAAAATGCGTACTCATATAATCAACACTTCTCAAAATATTTAAAGAAACGTTATCCTTTTCAAATCCTTCTCCTCTATCTCCTTCAAACATATAATATGCTAATTCACTCATCAACCCCAAAGTGTAAAAATTGAGCGTTTTTACGCATTGCTCACGCTTCTTTGCTAAATGAACAAGATTATTCAAAAAAGGGAAAATTCTCTTTCTCCTTTGCTCATTCAAATTCAAAAAACACGCGTATTCTTCATTATTGATACGAACCATAGGCTCTATATTCAAAAACGCCTGTATATAAGGCATCGTTTCGATTTCTTTTGAATAATCAGAGAAAAACTGTTTATCCACAAGCAAATGAAAAATCACAAAATTATTTTCATCATATGGAACATAGCCGTGCCGCACATTCGGCGGAATCATTAAGGTGTCTCCGCACCCTACTATAAAACGATTTCCTTCTATATAATGGCATCCTACTCCTTGCACTATAATATTCAACTCGAAAAAGTCATGCTTGTGCATCGGAATAGGAAAATCATCTGAATGATAATATGCCATATGACTTCTGAGCTGAAATTTCTCATCGTCCAGATAAAATATTACGGCTTTATGGTGTTCTGCCAATTTCAACGGAAAATCGTTTAAAGTTATCATAATATCTTCCCTACATTTCTAAATTCAGCCATTCATATACGCGGGACCACTGCCGTCCAACCGTGACATAAACTATGTTCTGTAAAATGAACTAAAGTCACCATGAATATTCTGATGCCCCTTGTGTGCCGGTTTATCAAAAACAAACAAAATCTTTAAGCATTTCTAATCAACGTCCGCAAAAATATCGCATTTCAAATCGTTTGTTATATTCAATATTATACCACAAACATACAAGTATAGCAATCAATTTCTTGTAAAATAATATTAATGATACTACATTTGCCTTTATCCCGCTGTTATTGATATCTACACTTTGTATACGCTAAACTATCCATGTCTTTTATTTGAGCTTCTGTTTTACTTTTGTTGTGATTGTCAGTAGTCTCAATTGTATTACGGGAGTTTATTTTTCTCTACAGCTACAAACTCTTTATCCCCTCGCTCAGCGAGTGATTTTCTTGTACAATAGTAAGTATCATTTATCTTCCAACAACCGTTTCCCTTGCCAATATGAAACTTTCCGTATTCTATTAACATTTTGTCTACAGTCTGAGAACGGAGCGTCAGCCCCGTTCTTTCGGATTCGTTATAACTACTTTATCGAGTTCTTCCATCATTGCTTTGCGTTTCGGATATTTTTCTTTCCATTCCGCAACGAGTTCCCGAACCAATTTCTTTCCTTCGTCATATCGGCTTAATTTTCGAAGTCGTTTAGCAATCTCCCTATATGTATCCCTTGTCGATGCGCTTTCCGTCAACTTTTGAAATTCGACTTTATATTTCCCAAATACTTCCACTGCGTATTCTTGCATCAAATCTTTTTCATACTTTTGAATATAATACAAACCCGGATATGAAACAGCCAATTTCAACAATCTGTTTTTCATTCCTTCACGGAGCAAAATTTCAGGCAATAACTCTCTATTGTTTTTCCATATATTTTGAAGCACAGTTTCTCTTACGGTAAGCCATTCTTCCGCATTGTAAAGCCGCTTTAATTCTTCATACTTTTCAATACTGCTATTGTACTCCAACGAAATATAATCCGATAAAATCTTTCGATAGCCCTCTTTATCTCCCGTCTTTTTATAAACTATCATTAACTGTTCCCGACAGTATTCCGTTGAAACACCCTTCCCGAACGGCATGGAAAGACATTCGAGCAGCAAACTCTCCGCTTCTTTGTATTCTTGTTTTTGGAGCTTTTCTTCTATGCAGTCGGCTTGTACTTCCGCATAAGACCAATACTTTTGCCGGAATTGCTCAAAGGTTTGTTCCGATACATTTGATTTCCGCATCAGGTCGATTTTTTGTTTCAGATAATAGCCGAGTTTGTAGTCGGTTAAATCTATTTCGCTGCAAACTTCTGTAATGCGGTTTTCTATAAACTGCATTTTCCGTTCATAGTATTCCGACTTGTCAAAGTTAGTAAATAGAAAATGCTCGGCTTGTTCTTTTAAGTACCATTCTTTGTCGGGGGCTTTGTATTTCAGTAACTGTTTGAAAACGTGTTGCTCCGATTCAGAGTCTTGCAAAGCCTGTTTCCACATTTCCAAACCGACCTCGCAAACCATTCCCGTTCCGCCGTCAGAATCGTCCATATCGGTCGCACAAAACTTTCTCAAAATAAAGAACGAGTAATCGAACGCTTCTTTATATCTTCCGTCTCTCAAATAAATTCCGGCGTTTATTTCCATTGTTTCGCTCACTTGCATCGCGCACTCATAAGCGTATCTATATTCGATGTATCCCTGCCGCTTATAATGTGCTATGATTTTTTTGATTTCATCTTTCAGGGTTGCCATATCCGCCGGCAATACGGGAACCGCATCAATACTTTTTTCTGTTTTTGATTTTTGGCTTTCCTTCGGCTTTTTTACAGCTTGTCTTTTTGAATACACGGCGGGAACAGCTCCGCAATATTCCCGATATAATACGGCAGCCATATGTTTGCAATATTCGCCGTTTTCTGCATACGGACAACTGCATTGCATATCGATAATACTGCCGTCCCGATCAAATTCCACAGAAACAGAATACTCCTCGTTCCCTATGACCGTTGCGGCACGCTTTCTTCCGTCCGCTTGGAAATCAACTACTTTTCCTTTCCGATAATATACCTCGCCCCGCTTTAAGATATTCTCGTCAAAATACTTTTCCCATTCCATATCGTTACCGTATATCAATCTTGTGTTTCCGAATGCTATAACCTATTTTTGATTTGGAACGTTCCTGATCTCCGAAAGCTCAATATAATCCAAATCAGGCATTGTTTTAGAACAACGCCTCAAATATTCATGCCCACCGTCCACAGCGCAACTCTTACAGGAGCAAAATTTAAAATCGTGAACGTGAGTCGATTCAATTATATCTCCGCAATGCTTACACTGTATTGCATTTCTGATAGTCTTTTCCATTATTCAAACCACACAAACACTTACGCTGTCTTTTGGCGTGCTTTGATATAAATATCTATATCCTCGATGATATATTCCCGTCCCGTAGTGTGTAATACGTCATAGCAAGTCGTAAGATAATGAAAGACATTGTATTTCTTAAATAAATCCATGGTCTCTCTTCCCTTTAATTTGTGATATGATTTATATGCTTCAAAACAAAACGCCTTAAAATCCAATGTCTTACTCATTATATTCCCTCCGGCCAAACAAGATTTCCCGTTCTTTCATTATCAAATAACTGTGCAAGCATTGTCGCGCTATAATGCCATACCTTTGTTTCTTCTCTTTCCAGTTGCGCGTACACTTTTGAACGAACAAATCTTTCCATGGCGGTATCTTCATTCCAACCTGTTTGCTGCATAATCAAATTCACTGTATTTGCTGTAATCGTATAAAGCAAACTCTCAAATTCTTTTTCGCTCATCTTACTTCCTCCCACGTTTCAAATTGTAAATAACGAAGCGCTTTTTCGTTATGAAATAAAACTTGATCGCAAAGCTGTTCTATCTTTAACCTCTTTAACGCTTCGTCAAGCTCATATTCTCCATTCTCAAAACGCACAACAACACTATAAACTTTATCGTCAGCCACCGGCCCTATTACTATATCATAATCCCGCTCATATACTTGACCGCTTCGATTGCAACAAACAAATTCAAGCCACTCCTTCGTTGCATTATTAAAACGTAAAACCATAAGTTCTTTCAATGCTCTTTCTAAATCAAACTCAAAAGAACTAATAAAACCAACATCTGAACCATTTCTTTGCGCCACCCGCAACGCCCACTTCTGGGCTTGTTCTTTGTTTGATGTCAAATAAAACCCTCCGCCAAAATCAAGCGGACGATTTGCGGCTAAAATTTTAGGATTATCTACTATTACATCGCTTCCGTGATAAAGTTTCATTTTACCTTCTCCATTGCTTCTATACGCTTATATTCATTTTGCAAGTTAATAAGTATATTCTCGAAATGTTTTCTCTTTGTTATCAGCTCTCTTATTTCAGTTGCCCTTTGTACTGTTCCTGCATATTGATTATAAACCTTGCCGTTCTTTTTATAATGCAGATAACAATACTCTCTATTTCCCAACTTACGAATCAACAAACTTCCTTGCGGCAATCCTGAAATCATCTTTTGGTATTCTTCCTGCATTTGTAAATTACGCGCTTTCTCTTGTTGAATTATGCTATCTATTATATACATTTTTTCCATCCTCAATTATATTATACTCTATCGATAATAAAAAGTCAATATTATCAGTAGAGTAATTACCAAAAATAAAATCTAACTTAATATAAAAAAGCAGACAAGACAATTGTCCTGCCTGCAATACACCGCCTTTTCCAAATTTCTTAAAATTTTATATTTTCGACTTATTCTTTTTTATTGTATATCATATCTTATTAAATAATTATACATAATACTGACTATATTTTGAAGATTGATTTTACACTTATTATAATGCCAGAATCGAAAAAATACCTTAGTCAAAATCGCTAAAAATCTTCTGAATTTCTTAAAATTTCGTAATTCTGAAACTATTGGTTTCGCATTCAAAAATGTCCACTAAAATTTTGAAAAAATTAAAAAATTTCGATTTTAGAAAGGCTTTTTTTAGCGGTTTTTTCAATATTTTTGCCATTTTTCGCTTAATTTTACTGCTTTTTGCTATAAAATAGAGCTTTGGCTAAATCGCGTCTCCCCTGCCACAGGTTCCCGACCACAGTATTTGTGGTCGGGTTTTCTTTTTGCTTCGAACCGAGTAACTTCCTCAACTACCCCGCCGAACGATACCAAGCTCCCGAAGAAGCACATTCCTGCCAAATTTTTGCGTTTTTCTGTGATCTTTATTATTTTAGCGTAAACGCCTGATAAAGTCAATTCAATCACATCTGTTTTACCGATTTGCCCGTTAAACTCAGGCAGCCCGCCCGCATACGTTCGGCAACTTTAAAATTCTACGCTCGTCTATAGAAAAAAGTGCTGACCTTATAAAAAACCCCGACGCTTCAATAAACACCGGGGTTTTTATACACTTCAAAATAACCTGACGGGCAAAAATTCGACGCAGCATACTATGTGGGTCACGGTTTCAAACAAAAATTTTTTGACTGCGCCATCCGTTCCTCTCCTCACAGCAACCGGACATTATTGATCATGAGTCCGAATTTCCGATCCAAAAAATCTGCAGCGCGGCGGCAAAGCTGCATCCGCTTAAAGTAGATCTCAAAATAATCCATGACGGGACACAAGTCCGTATTGATCGTTATATTCAAAATAATCTCGTTTGTCTTTTCGTCAACGTGAACGAACGACTTTTCCGCCGCCAGATTGACGCGGTCATGAATATTCAGATTTCCCATACTCATCCGCGTTATATTCGTGCGAACTCTGCTTTTGTGAACGTCTGCCTTATCCGCAATAATGAGCGCCGCGGTAATATCGCTGACGGGGAGACCTTGCTGTTCGTCATGATTGCCGATCGCCATCATGATTTCTGCAGCCTCTTTATACGGCATTCCCATACGCGTCAGAATATTATAAGCGAGCAGCGCGCCGCTCTGCGCGTGGTCTTCGCGGTTGACGCTGTTGCCGATGTCATGCAAATATCCCGCGATCTGCGCAAGCTCTACGCGCCTCTGTTCCGCTCCGATCGAATCCAGAATTTCACCCGCCCATTTGCTGACAATGCTCGAATGCCGCACGGAATGTTCGGTAAATCCCAACGCCTCGATCTGGCTCTCGGCAATGGACATGATGACTTTTACTTCTTCGTCGTTTTTAATTTCCGCTACGGTGATCAAACGAATTAAAACTCCTCTACCTTGATATTGGCATATATTTCGTCAAATTTTTCCTTCGTAAACGAAATCTGCCCGAAGGTGGTAACCGTCGCCGTTCCGGCGGCGACCCCGGCGCGCAAGATTTCGTCCAGCGGCGCGCCCTGCTCCATCCGCATCGCCGCGGCTGCGACCATGCCGTCACCCGCGCCGAGTGTGGAATTGATTGCAACGTTGATACTTTTGCAATAATAATTTTTCGTACCGTCTGTAATGATCGCTCCGCGCTTGCCCAAAGACAGAAGAACCCGCTTTGCTCCTTTATCCAAAAGGGAATAGCAGCCTTTCAGCAAATCCTCGCGCGTTTTGAACTCCTGCTGCAATGTATTTTGCAGCTCATCTTTGTTCGGTTTTACCAAATCGAGACCGGTTTTCAATGCGGCAAGCAACTTCGCTCCTTCCGTATCCGCAATTTTCAGGGTCTGCGGCGCCGCCACGCTGAAAAGTTTTGTATAATAGTCGCTTTCCACACCTTGCGGCAGGCTTCCCGAAATGATCATCACATCGCTCGTTTTGGATAAATTGGAAACCAGTTCAACCAATTCTGCCTGTTTGTTTTCATTGATACATTCGCCCACATCGTTGACTTCCGTCAGCATAGATTTGTTGTCAATGAACTTATAATTCTCACGGACGCGACCCTTGTTCCAGATAAAGACGCTCGGCACGCCTTCGCGATCCAGAGCCTGTTCAAAGAGCGAACCGTTTTCGTTATACATAAACCCGGTCGCGTAGCTCTTCCCTTTAAGCCTGGATACACCGATCGCGACATTGAGCGCCGCGCCCGTAAAGCTGAGCGTTTTATTCTTTACATGATTCAGCTTGCCGATGTTTAAAGAATCGACTTCGATCGTTACGTCTGTACAAGGATTCAAACAAACCGTCAGAATCATTTTAGATCTCCATAATTAGCGTGAATTGTGCTTTCCCGAGCGTATCATACAATACCCGGGCGAGCGGAACAATAAACAAACCGCTCTTATCTAATATATTATAATATAGAATCCTCGCAATTTCAAGATATAATTTGAAATTTTTTGTAATTTTTTATAACTTTTTATAAAAAAACCGCCGCTTTACGCGGCGGCAGTATATTGCCTTACATGGAAATCATTTGCAATGTTTCATACAGCTCGTAATTGAATTTTTTCTTCATGCTGACCGCTTCGATGATGTCCATATCGATGATCTCATTTTTATGGATACCGACAACGCGGTTGCCGATACCGTCCTTCAAAAGACGCACCGCCTTGTTGCCGAACTGCGCTGCCAGCATTCTGTCCGCCATGGACGGCGATCCGCCGCGCTGGACATGCCCGATCGTCGTGCCGCGCACGGAATAGGTCGTCATCGCCTGCAAACGCTTGGAAAATTCGTCTGCCGTAGAAACACCTTCCGCAAGGACGATAATGTTGGAATGCTTCCCGTTCGCACGGCTGCGGTTGATGCGGCGCACCACGTCCTCCATATCATAGGCGATTTCGGGAACAATAATGATCTCCGCGCCGCTCGCAATACCCGAATACAGAGCAATATCGCCGCAGCGACGCCCCATGACTTCCACGACGCTGATGCGCTCGTGCGAGGTCATCGTGTCGCGCAGCTTATTGATGATGTCGAGACAGGTGTTCACGGCGGTATCGAAGCCGAGCGTGTAATCGGTATATTCGAGGTCGTTGTCGATCGTGCCGGGAATGCCGATCGTGGGGATGCCGTACTCGTCGCTGAGGCATTTCGCCCCTTTGAACGAACCGTCGCCGCCGATGACGACAAGCCCCTCGATGCCGTGCTTGTTCAGCGTGTCTACCGCCTGCTTCTGCCCTTCGACGGTGTACATTTCGACGCAGCGCGCCGTCCGAAGCATGGTGCCGCCGCGCTGCACGATATCGGAAACACTGCGCATTTCCATAGGAACCATATCGTCCGAAATCAGCCCGGAATAACCCTGCCTGATTCCATAGATCTCCATTCCGAAATACTTTGCCGTACGCACAACCGCACGGATACAGGCATTCATGCCGGGCGCATCGCCGCCGCTCGTTAAAACGCCGATTCTCTTCATTGTGAACCTCCGATAAGCCTATCGTTTAAACAAATCGTTAACTTCCCATTTATTATAGCAAATATCGTACAAAATTGAAAGAAAAAGATACACTTGCCGCAGACGGCCCGCAAAAATAGAAAGATTGAACATTTTTTGTATCTTTTTATGATTTTTATACCTGCACTATATCAGAATCTTCCAAATAAAGATATAATTCATCCCGCAAGCCTCGGCAGTCGTTGACATTGTTCATGCGGAACAGCTTTTCTCCGCGCTTGATCTTTACCGTCGTCCGCCCGTTCATATAATGCGAAAAAAGTGCGGTAAAATCATCAAATTCTTCTTCGGTAAGGGCGCTGGCATTCAGCCACAGCGCATGTTCGGTCGGTTTGCGGGTCTGCTGCGAAGCGGCATGCCCGACGCCCGCACCCGCTTCAACGGAAGTGCCCGTTTCGGAATACTCCTGCATTTTATCCAGAATAATGACAGGCGCCTTTTCCTCGTCAAGCTGCATTTTTCCCGTAAGGCGGACGATTTTATCGGCGGATACAATCCCTTTGATCCGGTCGTACACGTTCGGGAATGCCACGCATTCGATTGAACCGTATAAATCTTCCACCGAAATGAACGCCATCGTCGAACCGGAACGCGTATTGATGCGCTTATACGAACCAATAATGCCGCCCATCGTGACCGTAGCGCCGTCCGTAAGATCGGGGTACGTCCTGCGACCTTCTTCGTCTTCCTCATAATTTTGCATCATCAGGCAATTGAACGAACAATCTTTGAAGGAGGAGGCGTATTTTTCGAACGGGTGCCCGCTGACATATACGCCAAGCACCTGTTTCTCCCGGGATAGCTTTTCGCTCATTTCCAGTTCCGGTATGTCGGGATATTTAATATCCTCGACGTCTTCTTCGATAAGGTCGCCGAACAGACTCATCTGCATGCTTTGCTTTTGTTTGGCGATTTTGTTTGCGCGATCGAGAACGCTGTCGTACACAGCCAGAAGCTGGGCGCGGTTTACGCCGAAACAATCGAAAGCACCCGCACAGATCAAACCTTCGAGCATGCGCTTATTCAGAAACGGCGCGCAGCGGAATACGAAATCGGGGAAACTTTTAAACTCGCCGTGCTCCTCGCGCTCGTCGATGATCGACTGCGTCGCCCCGACGCCGACACCCTTGAGCGCACTCAAACCGAAGCGCACACCCTCGCCCTGCACCGAAAAATAGGTCTTGCTCTTGTTGACGTCCGGCTGCAGGACGAGGAAATTTTTCTCCTTCAGATAGACGATGTATTTGGAAACCTCGTCGATTTTTTCGATGCGGTTGTTCAGGATCGCCGCGAGAAACTCTTTGGGATAAAATCTCTTCAGATATGCCGTGCGGTATGCGAGAACCGCGTAGCAGGTCGCGTGCGCTTTATTGAAGGCATAGCTCGCAAAACTCTCCATATCGCCGAATATCTTTTCGGCTACTTCCTTCGGCACGCCGCGGGCGACTGCCCCCTCGATGTTTCCGCCCTGCTCGATGTTGCCGAAGATAAACTTATCCTTCTGCGCCATCAGTTCCGCCTTGTTTTTCTTGCCCATCGCGCGGCGGACGAGGTCTGCCTGCCCGAGAGAGAACCCCGCAAGATCCTGGAAGATCTGCATGACCTGTTCCTGATAGATGATAACGCCGTAGGTGACTTTTAATATATGTTCCAGCAACGGGGTATCATATTTAACCTTGGACGGGTTAAGTTTGTTTTCGATATAGGTCGGAATATACGCCATAGGCCCCGGGCGATAGAGCGCAACGCCCGCGATAATGTCTTCCAGACAGTCGGGCTTGAGATCCTTCATGAACCTCTTCATGCCCCCTTGTTCGAGCTGGAACACGGCGTCGGTATCCCCTTCGGAAATCAGTCCGTACGCCTCCTTATTTTCATATCCGATCTTGTCCCAGTCGATGACGGTACCCGTGTCTTCGAGGATATAGTCGCACGCCTTTTTTATATCGGTGAGGGTCGTCAGGGCAAGGAAGTCCATCTTGAGCATGCCGATCGACTCAACCTCTTTCATATCGAACTGGGTGGTGATGTCCTCGCCGTTTCGCGAGAGAGGCACCGCTTCCGCGATCGGCTTGCGGCAGATGACGACGCCCGCCGCATGCATGGAAGTATTGCGCGGCATGCCCTCCAATTTGAGCGCCATGTCGATGACGCGGTGCAGCTGCTCGTCCGTCTCGTACAGCTCGATAAATTCGTTGTTCCGCTTCTTTTCCTGCTCGTCGAGGTTTTTGCGCACATCCTCGCGTTTTTCCTCGGAAAGGTTCGGATCGTTGAGCTTCTCTTTTAACCCCTGTATCTTTCTGCCCAAAAGTTCGGAGATCGTGGACTTGCCGTCCATGATCTTCGTAACGCGGTCTGTTTCGGAATATGGCACGCGCAGTACTCTGCCAACGTCTTTAATCGCCGCTTTCGACGCTAAAGTACCGAATGTAACGATCTGTGCGACGTTTTCGGGATGGTATTTCTGCCGCACATATTCGATGGTTTCGGGGCGGCGTTCGTTACAGAAGTCGACGTCGAAGTCCGGCATCGTAACGCGGTCGGGGTTCAGGAATCGCTCGAAGAACAGGTCGTATTTGAGCGGATCGATGTCGGTGATGCCGATGGCGTAGGCGACGATACTCGCCGCGCCGCTGCCGCGCCCGGGGCCGACGGGGATTCCCCTCTTTTTTGACCACTGGATAAAGTCCATGACGATGAGGTAGTATTCCGCAAACCCCATGCCGAGGATAATGCCGAGCTCGTAGTCGGCGCGCTTTTTTACCGCCTCGGTGATTTCGCCGTAGCGGCGCTCGAGCCCCTCCCAGGTAAGTTTGGTCAGGTAATCTTTCGGGTCGGAACCGTCCTCGGGGGTATAACCGGGAATGAGCGACTTATCCTTGATCGGATCGCCGTTGTCCTTTAAGTCGAAGCAGGGCTCTTCGGCACACTTTTCTGCAATGACGAGGGTATTGGAGATCGCCTCGGGAACATACGAGAATAACTCCGCCATTTCGTCCGCCGATTTCATATAGAACTCGTGCGTTTCAAACTTCATTCGCTTGGGATCGTCGATGGTCTTTTTCATCTGGATGCACATGAGTACATCCTGCATCTCCCAATCCTCTTTATTGATATAATGCACGTCGTTCGTGGCGACCGGCTGAATATCCAACTCCTTTGCCAGCTGCAACAGGAGCGGCAGGATGCGACGCTGTTCCTCCAGACCGTGATCCTGTATCTCAATATAAAAATCCGCGCCGAAGATCTCTTTAAGTTCAAGCGCCGTCTTTTTGGCACCCTCGTAATCGCCGCGCAGCAAAAGTTTGGGGATGCGCCCCGCAAGGCATGCAGAAAGACACACGAGCCCTTCGCTGTGCTCGCGCAAGAGTTTGTAGTCGATGCGCGGCTTATAATAAAACCCGTCGACGAACGCGGCGGAGTCGAGCTTGACGAGATTTTTATATCCCGTTTTATTCTTTGCCAGCAGAATGAGATGCTCGAAATCGCCGCTGCCGTCCTTGACGTGCATGTCCTGCGTCATGTACAGTTCGCAGCCGATGATCGCCTGTATTTTGTTTTTTTTGCAAAGTTCTGCAAAGTACAGCGTCGCATACATATTGCCGTGATCGGTGATTGCGCACGCCTTGATGTTGTTTTTGACGCAATGATCGACCAGATCGTCCACCTTGCAGGCGCCGTCGAGCAAGCTGTATTCGGTATGTAGATGTAAATGTACGAAATCCGCCATGTGTTTCCCGCCGTGTGTTTCTTTATAATTTGGCGATAAATTCAGCCAAAGCCTTTACCGCTTTCTTCGCATCCGGGCCTTCCGCCATCAGGGTATACTCATCCCCCTTCAGAAATTTCATAGAAAGCAGCCCGATAATGCTCTTTGCGTTGCCCCGTTTGTTTCCGTCCGCAAAGATAATTTCGCTTTTATACTTGCACGCTTCAAAAACGATCCTCTGCGCGTCATATGCATTGTATGTGTCTTTATTATAGATAAAGGTCGATTTTTCCATGACTTTACTCCCCTTCTAAATTTTCCGCAATTTTCAGCAGCTTTCGCAGCCGATGGTTCAGACAGCTTTTGGAAACCCCCATCCTCTCTGCCAATTCTTTCAGCGATGCTTCCTTATCCGCCAGCCGAGCCTGCGCCGTTTCCCGCAAAGAAGGTTCCAACCCCTCCATGCCGACCGTACTTTCGATTGTTTCGATTGCACGGATTTGCCTGACCGAGGCGACGACGCTTTTATCGAAATTCATCTGCATGCAGTTTGCCACGCGGTTCAGCTGGTTCCGCTCATCTTTTCTGTCCGCAAGCTGCGCCAGTTTTTTCAAAGCGCCTTCCGCCCCGACCAACGCAAGGAAATCGGAAATGCTCTCGCGGCTCTTCAAATATACCACCCGCGAATTTTTTCTCTCCACGCTCTTGGCAAGTATCTCACACTCCGCCAACAATTCACAGTACCCGTCTGCCAGCAACTTATTGAAAAACACGACCTCAAGGTGATAACCCGAGCGGGCGTCATCCAGTTTCGGAAGCATACAGCTTCCGCTGCCCAGGAACGCACCTTTGATATAGGCGAGTTTGCAGCAGTCGTTTTCGACGAGATAGCGATCCATCTCCAATTTCAGGGAAACGGAATTCCCGTTCCGCTCCACAATGCCGAGCTGCGACAAAATGTACAGGGACTTATCCGACAAACACTGAAAAGCAAGCCTGTCCTTTCCGTTGCGGTTGTCCGTAGACGCCTGCACGATTTTAAGTTCTGCCCCGTACAGATCTTCAAGCAGATCGATAAAAAATGCCGCAACGGACTCGCTTTCGGTTATGAATTCGAAGCCGGTTTGCTGCCCGCTGCGGATAATGCTGCCCGTGGCACGCAAAAACGCGGAGAGCGCCGCCGTCTTGCAACAAGCGTTTTCGAACCCCGCTTTCATGATCTCTCTTTTGATCTCACCGGTAAAATTTTGGCTTGCGTATTTCACAGATGTTTCTCTTTATATTCTTTGAATCGGAAATGCGGGTACCTGCCGTCAATGTTGTCGATGCGGTCAAACGGAAATTCTACGCGGGAGAGCATGTCCTCCACGAGTTTCGTATCCCCCACCCGCTCGGGCGAATGCGCGTCTGAATCGATGACGAAGCGGACGCCTGTATCGCAGACTTTCATGAGCTGCTCATCCGACAGATGCACCTTTTTGGAATTGAGTTCGATATATGTTCCGTAATCGCGAGCCGCCTTTGCCACCTCGACGACATCGCAGAAACTCTGAAAATTCAGGTGCGTGATAATGTCGATCGGATTTTTTTCGATACTGCGGATGAGCGCCTGCGTGTTGAAGCGGATAAGGCTTTCGGGAACATGGTTTTTCAAGACCATATGAATTGAATTGCGGATCAACAAATTCCACAAATCGCGGAAGGCAGAGAACTTTACGAAGCGGTGAATCCCCATTAAAAATATGTCGAAATCGGGATAATCCGATTCGAGCATATCCGTTCGCCCGTTCTCGTCGCAAAGGTTTGCCTCCATGCCGACATATACGTTAATCCCGGTGCGCTCCGCCGCCGCGCGGCAATCTTTGATCAGCTGCGGGAATTCCTTGCGCTTCAGACCCCACGCCATTTGCTCGAAGCCGTGGTCTGTAATGGCGATTTCCTTTAAGCCCAGCTCTTTCGCTTTTTGCACGTTCTGCAACACCGTGCCTTTGCCGTGCCGGATACCGCCCCCGTGACTATATATGGTATGCGTATGGTAATCGCCCGTGAGCAACATTCAAAACTCTCCTATGCGCCGTATTTCCTCCGTAAGCACTATGCCTGTTTCGGATAAAACGGCATCTTTCATTCTTTTGATGAGGCGGGAAACATCTTCGCTTGTCGCCCCGCCGCGGTTTATAATAAAATTGGCGTGTTCCTCTGCAACAGCGGCGCCGCCGCACGTTTCGCCCTTCATTCCCGCCCGTTCCAGCAGCGCGCCAGCCGAAAAGCCTTCCGGGTTTTTAAAAACACATCCCATGCTGTAACCCTTCGGAAGGCTGCCCCGCGCAGCTTTTGCCGCCGCGTATTCCGCCCCGATTGCAGCCGGCGCACGGCGTTCCAGCCGCAGCTTCACAGACACAATAGCGCACTCCTCCTCCATAAAACGGGTGTGCTTGTAAGAAAAGCAACATTCCTTTGCCGGGAGAGTGCGCAATTCACCGCCGAGCACGGCATCGACGGAGATGATGCGCTCTCCGATATAGCCGCTACGGACGCCCGCATTCATAAACACCGCCCCGCCGACCGAAGCGGGAATACCGCAGAGAAAGGATATGCCGCCCAACCCGTTGCGCTTTGCGGCAGACAAAACTTTTTCCACGCCCGCGCCGCATTCCGCCGTAAGAACGGCTCCGCGCGTTCGGACGGCGGTGGCTCGCGACGTATGCACCACGACCCCGCCGAACCCTGCATCGGAGGCAAGCACGTTCGAGCCGCGGCCGAGGAGAAGATACGGAACGCCGCGCGCGTTAAGCGCCGAAACAAGAGCGCAAATGCGCTCTGCGCTTTCGGGATAAAGCGCAAGGGGCGCCTCTCCTCCGATCCGGACAGTCGTATTTTTCTGAAAGGAAAAGGGCGCCGCATACGGCATTCCGGAAAAATCCGACAAAAGCGTTTGAAAAATTCTGTCCACTTTCTTATTCTCCAATATTATACAGCAAAATGCCGATTTTTACAATTCTATAGAAGATAATTTTCCAAGTTTTTTGCGCCGATTTTGTCTCCGTTCAAAGCGAGCCGCGCACTGGCACGCAAATCTTCGAGCGAGGATGCGGACAGGAAGGCATTGACCGAGCGGAGCGGGTGCGCAGCTTCACCATCCTGCATTGCGGGAACGGAAGAATCGTACACCGATCGTTCCGCGCTCATCATGCCGATCTGCGGCAGCATACCCTGCACTTCATCGGAAAGGAGGCAATCCAAAAAAGCAAGGCATGTATTATACTTTTTTGCATCGTCCGTGCAGACGGAGATATATTGCCACAGGTCGGAAAAACCCTCCAGCGGCTTAGCCCGAAACGAAAACTGACGCGTCGTGAAGCGATACACGTCTCTCTGCGTGCCGAGCATATATTCGTACTTTCCGTTGATCAGGCTCACATACGCACTGACGGAACTTTCAAACTCAAAATCGCCCGTCATGCCGGCGCAGTATGCCGCAATTTCCGGCAGACTGCCGCCCTGCGAAATGACGGTATTTTCCGCCGAAACATCCGAAAAATCCCCCTCCGCCGTAAATAAAAAATATCCGCCGCGGCACCAGGGGTAGGCGTGCGTTTTTCCGCCGACCTGCGCATACGAAAAATCGTAGCCGTCCAACGGCAGGGCGATATCTCCCGCGAACTCTGCGCCGACTCCGTAGGACACCATGTCGGGGATGTTTCCCTCGGCGACGGCGTTCGCAGCGCTCTGCACGGAATGCGCCGTAACGAGGATGAGCGTCCCCTCGTTTTTTTCCTCGAAAATGCGCGCCGCGCGGTTCAAAAAGGAGGCGCGGCTGCCCCTGCCGCCTTCAAACGAATCGATCTGCCATACGCGCAGGATGCCGCTGTATCCGGCAGAGCCGTGTTCCGCCCGCGACGTAAGGGCGGGATAGGCAGCAAAACACCCGACGGCGATCACGACGGCAAGAACGCTGTACAGGAGAAGAACTTTCAGTTTGCGGCAGAATCTGTTCATAGAGCTATTATATTGCCCGTTTGCCGCTGTTAGAAACAAAAATTTTGAAAATCCATCCGGCAGCGGCAATTTTCCGGCAGGACAAAAAAGCGCCGCCCGAAGCCGAGGCTTCGGGCGGCGCCCTTTGCATTCAGATATCTTCCGTATTAACGACCGATCGTGCGACCGAATTAACGACCGATCGTGCGACCGATAAGTTCCTGCGCCGCGTCGTATCCCATGCTTTTCAGGCGGAAGTTACGCGCCGCAACTTCGATGATGATGGAGAGGTTGCGCCCCGGCTTGACGGGAATAACGTGCTTCATCACCTTCACTCCCAAAATCGTTTCATACAGCGTTCCCTCGCCCAGCCGGTCGTACGTTTTGCCCTCTTCCCAATTTTCCAGTTCCATGACAAGTTCGATCTCTTTTTCGTTGAGGATCGATCCCGAACCGTACATATTTTTGATATTGATGATGCCGATGCCGCGAAGCTCCATAAAATAGCGGATCATCTCGGGAGAAGTTCCGACGAGCGACTCGGAGACCTTTTTGATGATGACACTGTCGTCCGCAACAAGCCTGTGTCCGCGTTTGATCAGCTCCATCGCCGTTTCGCTCTTACCGACGCCGCTGTGCCCCGTGAGCAGAATGCCCACGCCCGAAACGTCCATTAAAACGCCGTGCATCGTAGTCTGCGGAGCGAGTTTCTTGTTCAGATAGAAAAACAGGTCGTTCATGATCGCCGTCGTGATGCGGTCGGTGCGCAGAATGGGAACGCCCGTCAGGCGCGCCTCCTCGATCAGTTCCTGCAACACCGGCAGATCGCGCGAGAGGATGATGCAAGGTATATCGTGATATGACAAAAGCTTTTTGATACGCTCGCGGCGGGTCTTTTGCGGAAGATCGCGCAAGAACTCATATTCGGAATTGCCAAGTACCAAGATACGCGACGAATCGAAATACTTGAAAAATCCGGCAAGCTGAAGCCCCGGACGGCTGACGCTGTACGAGGACAGCGTAACGCGCCCTTTCCCCGCGAATACGATTTCCAAACCTAAATCGCCGCAAAAACTGTCGAGCAAAACCGTTTCCTGTTCGTTCATAATTCCTCCCCCAAACCGAATTTCCGAATAACATACGCGACGCCGTCTTCGTCACAGGTACGGGTAATGAACCCCGCCGCCTCTTTCAATTCTTTTTCGCCGTTCTCCACGGCGACGCCGAGCCCCGCTTTGCGGATCATCGGCAGATCGTTGATATTGTCACCTATGGCAACCGACTGCGAAAGCGGGATACCGTAATGCTCCGACAGATATTCAAGCGCACCGCCCTTGTCGCTCCCCTTGCGGACGATTTCCACCAGGAACTCCGAGCTCGTCGTAACATACAGCTCCCCGCCGAACTCTTTTTTTGCGAAAGCATATGCCTTATCGCGCTCCTCGGGCGGACACATGACCAAAACTTTATGCGGACGGATACGCTCCCTTGCAACCGTTCCGGTAATATCCGGCGCTATCTCCGCCTTTACGCCGCAGATGCGCTCATATTCGCGCAGCAACCCGTCTGCCTTATTCGACCAGAACTTGTCGCCGTCGTAAACGTGAATATGATAGTCTCTGCTTTCCAGCCGGCGGCAGATCTCCGCCGCTTTTTCGCAAGGGATGCGCATGTCGCGCACCGTCTTCCCGCTCTCGATATCCTCGATGATCGCGCCCTGATACGCGGCAAGCAGCCCCTTTAAGCCGAGTTCCTTCGCATACGGGCGGATGGACGATGCCATGCGCCCCGTGCAAAGGGCGAACACTCCGCCCGCTTCCACATATTCGGAGATCGCACGGATGTTCCCATCCGAAATACCGCCCTCCGTGCGGCGAAGCGTGCCGTCGAAATCGGACACGATCAGTCGGTATTGCATCTTCATTAAAGCTCTTCCTCGAAGTATTTTTTTATGACGTTCGCAAGGTTCTCTCCGATGCCCTCTACTGCGGCGAGTTCCTTGACATCGGCGCGCATCATCCGGTCGATGCTGCCGAATTTTTCCAACAGCGCGCGGCGCTTGATCTTGCCCACGCCCGGTATCTCCGCCAGCAGCGAAGTGAGCGAACGCTTGCTGTGGATATTGCGGAAAAAGGTGATCGCAAAGCGGTGCGCCTCGTCGCGGATGCGCTGGAGCATCTGCAGGCAGTAATCCCTCTTATCCAAAAGGATACTGTCCTTTGCGTTTAAGGTGAATATCTCTTCCTCACGCTTGGCAAGGGAAATGAGGTCGATGTTTTCGACGCCCGTGCGGTCGAAAATTTCCTTGACCGCAGACAGCTGCCCCTTGCCGCCGTCGATAATGACGAGGTCGGGTTTGGGGAAATTTTCCTCTTCCTCCGTTCCCAGCTTGGCAAGGCGGCGGGTGAGCACCTCCTGCAAACTCGCGAAGTCGTTCGCTCCCTCCACCGTTTTGATACGGAAGCGCCGATAGCTCGAGCGATCCGCCTCGCCGTCGATGAACACGACCATCGAACCGACCTTGTCCACGCCGCTGATGTTGGAGATATCGTAGCACTCCATGCGGCGGGGATAGCGGGAAAGCCCCAAAATCTCCTGCAAGCGCTTGCAGGCGTTGACCGTCATGTCCTCTTTATGCCGTATCTTATCGATGGATTTTTCGAGGTATTCGGTTGCATTGCTCTCCGCCATGTCCAAAAGCTGCCTGCGCACTCCCTGCTTGGGCGTGAGAACGGTGACGTTCTTATTATATGTGGTTCGGAAAAATTCTTCCAACAGCGCGCTCTCGCAGAAATCCTGCACGATGAGCTCGTCGGGGATCTGATGGCGGGAATAGTACTGCGACAGAAAGGACGTGAGCGCGTCGCCGTCCGACTGCGCGTTTTCGAGTGCGAAGGTGCTCGCCCCCTGCATGATGCCGCGCCGCGTGATGAGCACGTTGACCGCCGCATACATATTGTTGCTGACGTACGCGACGACGTCTGCATTGATGTCGCGGTTGAGCGCAGTGATGCGCTTCAAAGCGATTTTGGAGAGCATCTCCAGCTTGTTGCGGCAGTCGAGCGCGAGTTCGAACTCCTCCGCCTCCGCATACTGCGCCATTTTCTCACGCAGCAAATTTTCGACGCCGCTGTCGTCTCCGTCCAGAAAGCGCATCGCCGCCTTGACACGCTCGTTGTACTCCTCGGGTGTAATATAATGCGCGCAGGGCGCGGGGCAGCGGTGAATGTGGTAATTCAGGCAGGGCTTTTTCGGCTTTGCCCCGATCGCCGTCGTACAGGTGCGCACCCCGAAGGCGATGTTGACGATTTCCAATACATCGGACACGCGCACCCCGCCCATATACGGCCCGAAATACTTGCTCCCTTTTTTCAGCTTGCGCGAAACGGTGAAGGCCGGGTACTGTTCGGTGACGGAAACCTTGATGTAGGGATACGTCTTGTCGTCCTTGAGCAGGATATTATATTTCGGCTTGTACTTTTTGATGAGGTTGTTTTCGAGGGAGAGCGCGTCGATCTCCGATTTGGTGATGATGTAGTAAAAGTCCGCGATGTTGGAGACCATCGCCGCGACCTTTTCCGTCTTCAGCGTGGAATGAAAGTACTGCCGCACGCGGTTTTTCAGCACGCGCGCCTTGCCGACATAGATGACGTTGCCGTCCTTGTCGAGCATGATATAGACGCCGGGGTCGTCCGGCAAAAGTTTTAACTTTTCCTGTATTTCATTCATATACTGTATTGAATCGACAAATTTGCTTCCTCTATTATACAATACCTCGGCGCAATTTGCAATAAAAAAGAGCAACTTGCCCGTCGCTCTTTTTTTGCTCAATAACCCAAAAACTCGACGCCTTTGAGCAGTACATCGTTTACGGTATCGTTTTTCAGGCTGTAAAAGATGACCTTGCCGAACCGGCTGCACTTGACGATGCCGATGTTTTTCAGAAACCGCAGCTGGTGCGAAACGGTCGTCTGGTTGATGTCGAGCACGCGCGAAATGTCTGTGACGCACATTTCGGTTATTGCGAGCGCCGACAGGATGCGCACCCGCGTACTGTCTGCAAACACCGAAAAAAAGCTGACGATACCCTCCAAAATCTCGCCCTCGGGGACATAATTTTCCACCAACGACTGCGTGCGCCTGTCCAGCAACAGCGTATCCGCTTCTGCTTCCATATCCGCCTCCCGTACTTTTTTGTGTACTTTCATTGTATAACTTCAGCGGCTGATATGTCAATATGCGCATATCGCAAAGATGATCGCTTTCCCTGTTCTTTTGCCATATTTTGTCGAAAGGAGGTTTTTCAGTGAATCAGGACTGCATTTTATGGCTTGCGCTTCTGTACTTACTCAAGAGGAGCGGCTGCTTCAGCAACTGCGAACTGCTCTGTTTTCTCGGGATGATCGCCTGCCGGAACTTTTCTTTCCTGACCGCGAACAACGGCAACTCCTGCAACTGCTGCAGCAACAACTGCTGCGGCAATTAATCCCCTCTGTTTCGCAAAGAAATCCCCGCTTGCATGAGCGGGGATTTCTTTTACTACTTAATTTTTACGACCTTATAGCCCGCGTCTTCGACCGCCTTGACGAGAACCTCGTCCGCAACGTCCTTTTCGACGATTGCGCGCTTCTTTTTCAGCTCGACCGTCGCCTTGACGCCCTCGATGGCGTTGAGCGCGTTCTCCACGCGCGCGCTGCAATGCCCGCAGCTCATTCCGTCGATCATGAGAATTTTTTGCATCTTTTCCTCTCCTTTGCCCGCAGGGGCGTTGACTTTATGTTTCGGGCGGAAGCGCATCAAGCGGAGTGCGTTCCCGACCACGAATATCGAACTCAAACTCATCGCCGCCGCGCCGATCATCGGATTGAGCGTGATGCCGATCGCATACAGCGCGCCCGCGGCGATGGGAATGCCAATGACGTTGTAAATAAACGCCCAGAACAGGTTTTCGCGGATGTTGCGCACCGTCGCGCGGCTCAACCCCACGGCACTGCCCAGCGCGCGCAGGTCGCCGCCGACGAGTACCACGTCCGCCGAGTCGATGGCGACGTCCGTTCCGTTGCCCATGGCAATGCCGACGTCCGCCTCTTTCAGCGCGGGCGAATCGTTGATTCCGTCGCCGACCATCGCGGTCATGCCCGTCTTTTTGTTGGCGATGACGATATTCAGCTTATCCTCGGGCAGCACCTCCGAATACACGTCGGAAATGCCGACCTCGGCGGCGATTGCCTGCGCCGCGCCCGCCGCGTCGCCCGTGAGCATCGCGGGGCGTATCCCCTCCGCCTTGAGCATCTCCACAGCCTCGCGGCTGCCCTCTTTGAGCGTATCTGCTACGGCGATGAGGGCGGCGATCTTCTCCCCGACGGAGAGGTACAGCACTGTTTTGCCCTGCGCCGAAAGCATTTCCGCCTCCGCGGCGCATTCCGACAAATCGACCCCGTTTTCCTCCATCAGCTTTTGGTTGCCGATGCGGCAGGCGCCCTGCGCGCACACGGCGGAGGCTCCCGCGCCGCTCTTGTAAGTAAAATCCGTTACCTGCGCGAAGGAGATTTTTTCCTCCTTCGCCTGCCCGACGATGCACTCCGCGAGCGGATGGTTGGAATTGAGCTCGATGCCGCCCGCCACGGCGAGCGCCGCATTTCTGTCAAAGCCGTTGAATAAGAGCACGTCCGTCACGCGCGGCTTGCCCTCGGTGAGGGTCGCCGTCTTATCCAACAGGACGTTTTTGATGCCGCACGCCTTTTGCAGCGCCTCGGCGTCCTTGAAGAGAATGCCCATCGCCGCGCCGCGACCCGTCGCCGCCATGACAGCCACAGGCGTCGCCAGCCCGAGCGCGCACGGGCAGGAGATGACGAGCACGCTGATCGCCATGTTCAGCGCGCGGGAGATCTGCACGTCGCCGCCGACCGCGCCGACGATGATCCACACGATGAGCGTGACGAGCGCGATGAGCAGGACGACGGGCACAAAGACCGCCGCGATTTTATCCACCGTCTTTTCGATGGGTGCCTTGGACGCGCCCGCGTTTTTGACGAGCTTGATGATTTTGGAGAGGACGGTATCTTCCCCGACCTTTTCCGCGCGGATCTTGATGATGTTGCCCTTGTTGACCGTCGCGCTGGTGACGGTATCCCCCACGCCGATTTCGACGGGAAGGCTTTCGCCCGTGATCGCCGACTTATCGACGAAGGAGGAGCCGAACACGACCTGCCCGTCCGCGGGAACGCTGTCCCCCTGCTTGACGACGACGATGTCGCCCACGCGCATCTCGCGCATCGGAATGACGGTCTGCTCGCCGTTCCGCTCCACAGTGACCGTATCGGGCGCGAGTTTCAAGAGCTTTTCCACCTCTTCGCCCGTCTTTTTCTTGGAGCGCGCCTCCAACCACTTGCCGAGCGTGACGAGGGTCAAAATCATTGCGGCGGATTCGAAAAACAGGTTGTTCATCGCAAGTTCAGCCGCCCGCTCGCCGTCCGACACGCCGATGATAAACATGACGACGAGGCTATATAGGTAAGATGCCGCCGAGCCGAGGCTGACGAGCGTATCCATATTGGGGACGCGCTTAAACGCCGCCTTTACTCCGCTCTTAAAAAAGGCGATATTGATGAATAAAACGGGCGTGGTGAGAACCAGCTGCACCAGGGCAAAGTTCATTGCGCTGGTGTGCGGATTCCAAAAATACGGCAGCGGCGCGCCGAACATGTGCCCCATCGTGAAATACATAAGCGGCACTAAAAAGCAAAGGGACGCCAGAAAGCGCGTTTTCAGATTTTTCGCCGCCGCGGCAAAACCCGACTCGCTCTTCTCCGCAGTGTTTTCCTGCGGCTTGGGAAGCGCGCTTCCGTCGTCGATGCTCGCGCCGTAGCCGAGGCTCTCGACCGCCGCGATGATCTGCTCCGCGGAAACGGTGTTTTCGTCAAAATCCACCGCCATGCTCTCGCCCATCAGGCTGACCTCCGCCCTGCTCACGCCCTTCATTTTTCCGACGGTCTTCTGAATGCCCGCCGAGCAGGCGGCGCACGTCATGCCCGTCACTTTGAAATGCTGTTCCATAAAACCCCACCGAATCTCTACCCGAATAGTTGCAATTATTATAATATACCCGCCGCGCACTGTCAAGAAATTCCCCGAACGGAATACCGAGAAAAATTTGTTTCCGCTTGCCCTGCGGCGCACGGCATGGTATAATAGCTGCAACGGAGGAAGGTATGTATCAACACCACATCGATTCGATTGAAAGGCTGAAAGAATATTATCGGGCTTGGGAGGGCGTAATCGCCATCGTGCTGGACGGTTCCGTCGTCAAGGGAAATGCACGGCCGGATTCGGACATCGACGCGATCGTCGTCGTCACCGAGGAAAAATTCGCCGAACTGAAAAGGGAAAACCGCATGACGGAGGTCATAGGCGGCTGCTGCACCTACGAGGGCGGCTACTTCGACATCAAATACAAGACGAAAGCGCTCTTGCGGGAGGCGGCGGAGCGGGCGAGCGAACCGACGCGCAACGCCTATGTGAAGGCGCAGGTCGTGTATTCGGCGGACGAGGAGATCGCGCCGCTCGTCGAAAAGATTGCGGCATACCCCGAGCGCGAGCGGGAGGCGAAGATACGGTGCTTTCAGGCAAACCTGGCGCTCAACCAAAATTATTTTCTGAACTGCGTGCCCGAGAGCAACGCCTATATGCGCGCGCACCTTGCCCAGGAGATCGTGTACAGCGTGTACCGCCTCATTTTGGCGGAGAACCGCGTGCTGTTCCCCTGCAACCGCAGGCTGGAGGACGCGGTGGCTTCCTGCCCGCACCGCCCCGCCGATATACTGCAGCTCGGCGCAAAATTTTTGCAGGATGTCAACCCCGAAACATGCGCGGCGTTCGTTTCCGCCTTTACCGCGCAGACGCGGCTGCATATGGAGCAGAATCTCAACCGCCTGCTCTCCGATTACACCCTCTATTATGAAGATTGGTGGCGGGAAGAGCACCCTCCCTTCCCCAACGAATGGTAAACCGACATACGAAAAATGACGTCAGACTGTAAATCTGACGTCATTTTAAAATATTCGTTATTTGCTCTCTTCTACCTTGATAACTTCCTTATCCTTGTAGAACCCGCACTTCGGGCAAGCCTTATGCGGCTGTTTAAGTTCATGGCAATGCGGGCACTCGACGAGCGAGGGAGCCGCTGCCTTGAAGTTTGCATATCTCGTATTCGTTCTCTGCTTGGATTGTTTCGACTTGGGTACCGCCATTTTTACACCTCTTTTCTATATTTCCGTGAAATATCGTTTTAGACTTTTCGATTATATACTATCCGCAAATTTTTGTCAACTCATTTTTTCGGCAATTTGTGCCGAATTAAAAAAGTTTACAAAAATTGCCGTGCTTCTTAAGCACCTGCCCGAATCTTCCTCTTTTTGACGCTATACAGCCCGACCGAGCCCCTGCAAACGCTTTCTTTTTTTACGGAAACAGTGTATAATCAAAGAGCTTTGCGCAAAACTACGCACGCGATAACTGCTATCATTATAATATATCCGACAAAAAAAGTAAAGGTTTTCTGAAGTCTGAAATGAAAATTTGCGGCATAATTTGCGAATATAATCCCTTCCATAACGGGCACGCCTACCTCATCGAACGGGCAAAAAAAGAGAGTGACTGCGACGCCGTCGTCTGTGTCATGAGCGGAAACTTTACCCAGCGCGGCGAAATCGCTCTTCTCGGCAAATATACCCGCGCGCGGCACGCACTTTTAGCCGGAGCCGACGCCGTTCTCGAGCTTCCCGCCGTTTTCGCACTTTCACCCGCCGAAATCTTTGCTCGGGGAGCCGTTAAAATCCTTTCCTCCATTCCCGCATTTGAAGCGCTCGCTTTCGGCTGCGAAACGGACAGCAAAACACTGTTGCATGAAGCCGCGCGAATAACGGCGGCAGAATCGGAGCAACACCGCGCCGCCCTGCGCGGACAGTTGCGGGCGGGCGTCAGCCTTACGCGCGCACGCACCGAAGCGCTCATGCAAACGGGACGGGCAGACCTTGCCGCGTTTCTGCGTTCGCCGAACAATATTCTGGGAACCGAATATAAAAAATCTCTCGACTTTTATGAATGCCGCGCAAATATTTTGCCGATCCTCCGGAAAGGCGCGGCGCATACGGACGCTCTGCCTCGAGGGAACATCGCTTCCGCTTCGGCGATACGCGCCGCCGTGCGCAGCGGTCAGCAGGAAAGCATCGCTCCGTGCGTCCCCCCTTATGTACTCAACGACCTGCAATATTTTGCGGATGATGCGATTTTCAAAAAATTTGCACATCTGACGGCACTGACGGCAGACGCAGAAATGCTTTCCCGAATTATCGACTGCACGGAGGGACTAGAAAACCGCATCAAGTCCTGCGCAAGAGAAGCTGACGGCTTTGACTCTCTGATCGGCGCGGTGACGACAAAACGGTACATCTCCTCGCGCATACGCCGCATCCTTGCGTCCGCCGTGCTGGGCATCGGCGCCTCGCTTGTGCGCGCGGCGCTGGAAGAACCTCTCTATCTGAAAATATTGGCTCTTCGTAAAAGCCGCGCCGAAGAACTGCTCCGGGAATTCGGCAGGAGCAAATTCCCCATTCTTGCAAGGCAAAACGAAATCAAATCTCTCAAAGGAGCTGCAGCCGAAGCGTACCGGAAAGATCTTCTCGCCGGACATGTTTACAGGCTCTGCTGCAAAGCGACGGAAAAAGAACAGCTTCTGCCCGTAATGGGAGACGACAAACTCTGAATTTCATCCTTTATGAAGGAGCATAGAGGGGCACCCGCCGGGTGCCCCTCTGCTTTTGCGTCGCCGCGTTTTTTCGATTGCTTCCGAGCTTGACCTGTAAGCCGAGTTCTGTCGTGTACGGTCATCTATCTGGACGCATCGTCGCCGATGCGTTCGAGCGATATTCACGGCGCACATCGGGCGAGCAACCCTATGCGACATGCGCCCAATCTTGCACCGGACGGGGTTTACACGGCACGCCGCGTTGCCGCGGCGTCGGTGAGCTCTTACCTCCCCTTTCCATCCTTGCAGATTGCTCTGCGGTCTGTTTCTGTTGCACTATCCTTGGAGTCGCCTCCACCGGACGTTATCCGGCGTCCTGCTCTGCGGTGCTCGGACTTTCCTCATGGCGCGAAGCGCCACGCGACCGTATGATCAACTCGGAAGTCTTTATATTATACAAGATTGCCGGCTCGTTTGTCAAGTTTATCGGGGATAATACGGAAGTACTATTTTGCCGCGATTCGCTTGTGTTTTGACAAAAAAAATATTATAATATATTTGTGAGAAGTTTGGATTTTGTCAAAAATTTTCATTCGGAGATAATATATGAAAAAAACGAAAATCGTATGTACCATAGGCCCCGCCTGCCGCAACGAAGAGACTCTGACGCAGATGGCTTTGGCGGGCATGAACGTCGCGCGGCTGAATTTTTCCCACGGCGATTATGAGGAACACAAAACAAATATAGACCTCATCAAAAAGGTGCGCGAAAAGCTGAACATCCCCCTGCCCATCATGTTGGATACCAAGGGGCCGGAGCTGCGTATCCGCACTTTTAAAAACCATAAAATCTTTTTAAAAGAGGGCGACGATTTTACCTTTACCACCGAAGAAATCGAAGGAGACCAGACGAAAGTCGCCGTTTCCTATAAGGGCATCGTCAATGACCTGGAACCGGGCGACACCATTCTGCTCAACAACGGACTGCTCGTGTTCCGCGTTACCGATGTCGACAAAAAGAGCGTGCGCACGAAAGTCGAGATCGGCGGCGAATTGTCCGACAAAAAGAGTATGTTCTTCCCCGACAAAACGCTCAGCCTGCAATATCTGAGCGAGCAGGACAAAAAGGATATCCTGTTCGGCATTGAGCAGGGCATCGACTTTATTGCCTGTTCTTTCACCTCCAAGGCACAGGACATCATCGACATCCGCAAACTCCTTGAGGCGAACGGCAACCCGGATATTGACCTTATTGCCAAAATCGAGAGCCGCAGCGGCGTGAACAATATCGACGAAATCCTCAACGTCGCAAACGGCATTATGGTCGCGCGCGGAGACCTCGGCGTGGAAGTACCCTATGAAGAACTTCCCCAGATCCAAAAAATGCTCATCGATAAATGCCGCCTCGCCAGCAAGCGTTGCATCACGGCAACGGAGATGCTCGAATCGATGATCAATCAGCCCCGCCCCACCCGTGCGGAAATTTCCGACGTGGCAAATGCAGTGTACGACGGCACGAGCGCCGTCATGCTTTCGGGCGAAACGGCGGGCGGCAAATATCCCGTTCAGGCGGTCGAGGCGATGGCTCGCATCTGTTTGGAAACAGAAAAGCATCTGGAAAACAAATACAGCGACAAAAAGTTCTCTATCCAAAGTCCTGCGGACGCGCTCTCGCATTCCGCATGCGTGCTTGCCGAGGATATAGGCGCAAAGGCAATCGTCGTGTGTTCCCGTTCGGGCGGCACGGCGCGGCTCGTTTCACGCTTCCGCCCCAACATCGACATCGTAGGCATGACCATCGAACCGATGTCTTATCGCAAACTCGCCCTCTCCTGGGGCGTCATCCCGGTTCTGTCGGAAGAATTTACTTCGATGGACGTCCTGTTCTACCACGCGAAACGCGCCGCGATCAATCTCGGACTCGTCAAAAAGGGCGACCGCATCGTTATCACGGGAGGTAATCCGAACGGGAAGTCGGGCAATTCCAACGTCATCAATATTGAACAAATTTAAAATTTTCGAGGCAGGCAATTTCGTATCGCCTGCCTTTTTTGCGACCACAAAACCAGCGCCAATTTTTTGCGCCCATAGACATAACATAGCGACCCGCTCGCGCGGGCCGCTATGTTATAGTGAGAGAATATGAAAAAAGTTTGTGTGGTCTTTTGTTTTGTATGGCTACATTATAAAGGATAATTATGATTATTTTATGAAAAGAAAATGAATCAATTATAAAAAAATCAGCTCAGATATACTTTTCGCAAATTTTTTCCGCCACAAGGATGCCGTCGGCTGCGGAACTTGTGATCCCGCCCGAATACCCGCACCCCTCGCCGCAAGGGTAAACGCCCGCCGCACTCACACTCTCACAATTCTCGCCTCGCAGCACCCGAACCGGAGAAGAAAAGCGCGTTTCCGCACCGGTCATGACGGCATCGGGCGAAGCAAAACCATGCAGGCGCCTGTCCATATCTATAATTCCGGCTCTCATCGATTCGGAAATGTACGAGGGAAAGATCCTGTTTAAATCGAACATCGCCGTGCCTGCCGCATAGGTAGGCACGACCTCGCCGAAGCGGCTACTTTCACGCCCCGCAAAAAAATCCTCCAGCCGCTGGACGGGCGCCGCGTAAGAGCTGCCGCCCGCCTCGTACGCCGCGCGCTCGATCTTTCTCTGAAACTCCACCCCGTCCAAAACATCTCCGCTGTCGAAATCTTCCCGCCGGATCTGCACCAGAAGAGCACTGTTGGCATTGCTGCCGTCACGCGAATAATTACTCATGCCATTGGTAACGACACCGCCTTCTTCGCTGGCTGCCGGAATTACATACCCGCCCGGGCACATGCAAAATGTAAACGAAGTTCTCTCGCCTGCATGACTTACAAGCTTATAATCAGCCGGAGGAAGCAGTTTATGTGTGACAGAGTACTGTGCAAAACTGATTTTTTCCTGCAAATGCTCAATCCGGACGCCGACAGCGAACTCACGAGCCTGCATTGCAAATCCCCGATTTTTCAGCATAGAAAAGGTATCTCGCGCGCTATGCCCGACCGCGAGAACCAGTTCGCTCGGCTCCTCCTCCCGGGCAACTCCCGTTCGTACATCCCGAAGCAGCACGGAACGGAGCGCCCCGTCAGCAATACGAACATCCTCCAGCCGCGTATGAAACAAAAATTCACCGCCGAACGCATAGATAAACTTGCGCATGTTGACGAGTACGGTTCGCAGCCGATCGCTGCCGATATGCGGTTTGTTCAGGTATGCGATTTCCTGCGGCGCACCGAATTGAACAAAAGTTTCCAAAACTTCTCTGTTGCGGAGATCTTTTGTTTGTGTGTTGAGTTTTCCGTCAGAAAACGTTCCGGCACCGCCCTCGCCGAACTGAACATTGCAGTCTGCATCCAAAATATGTTCATTAAAAAACCTGTCGTTCTGCGCGGCTCGCTCCTCAACCGTGCCGCCGCGTTCAACGATGACCGGTCGTATTCCCGCGCGGATCAGACGAATTGCGCAGAATAGCCCGGCAGGGCCGCTCCCCACAACAATCACCCGCCGCGGATGCCTTCTGACCTGGCGCCAAGTTCGCTCCGGCAAAACGATCGGCTTTCTGTCCGCCTCAATAGTATATACCCAATGTATGTCCGATTTATCGCGCGCATCCAAGGACTTTTTTATAATTTGTATATGCGCCGCGGCATGCAGTTTGCGCGATGCAATATCGAGAAGTTTATTTTCGCTTTCGCCGGGCTTCAGCCTGATATTATCTATTTTCATTCTTCGCTCCCAAAATTCCGCCCGCCGCAACCCAACCGGACGAGAACGCCCATTGCAGATTATAGCCGCCGCAATCTCCGTCCACATCGGCTAGTTCCCCGACAATATACAGGCAGCCTGTCTTTTTGCTCATCAGACACTCATCGAGTTCAGTGACCGGAACCCCTCCCTGCGTGACCTGCGCAGAGTCGAATCCCAAGCTTCCGCACAGTTTCAGTCGATAACCTTTTGCGCTCTTTGCCAATTCCCCCAGCTTTTCAGACACTTCTCCGACCGGACGCACCTCGTCCACGCCGCAGCGCCTGAGTACGCATTTCCCGACGGCGCTGTTCACAATGCAGCGAAACAAGTCCGCCGCACGCATACCGGGCTCTTTTTCCGTTTTGCAAAGCAGGGCGCTCTGTAATTCGCCCACATCAGAATCCGGAAGAAAATCAATCATAACCGTGTCGGCGCGGCGCGCCAGCGGCGAAAGCCTGAACACGGCGTTTCCGCTGACCCCGTAATCGGTAAAGATGACGTCGCCGCGCGATTCACCTATGACTTCCCTGCCGTTCAAAAGCTGAACGCGGCAATCGCACCGAACGCCCTTCAGTCCGCGGATATGCGCCGTTTCCGTTTTCAGTTGAACCAATGACGGAAACAACGGCGTTACGGTATGCCCAAAAGAGCGCGCCAATTCGTAGCCGTTTCCGTCTGTACCGAAATGCGGGGAGGCTTTTCCTCCGCATGCAAGAACCAGCACGGAGCAAGAATATTCGGCTCGATCCGTTGTGACGATAAAGCATCCGCCGGATTTGTGCGCCGACAACACTTTTTCTCCCGTATTCAGGCGAATTCCCAAGGCTGCAAGGCGATAGCGCAGTAAATCGGTGACCGAAGCAGCCTGCCTGGATGCAGGATACACCCGCCCCTCCCCGTCACTGACGAACATTCCGCCCAACGAACGCAGATACCGCAGCAACTCCTCTCTCCCGAAGCGACGCAAAACGGAGGATACAAGACGCATATCCGAGGAACGGTAATGCGATGATGCAAGATCGGTATTCGTAACATTTCCCTGCCCGTTGCCCGTAGCCGAAAGTTTGCGCCCCGCGCGGTCGTTCCTCTCCAGCACGAGTACGTCTCTGCGCCCCGACTCACCCAGGTGTAATGCGGCAAACAACCCCGATGCACCCGCTCCGATTATGATCGTTCCAAACTTTTCCATGCTCTTCCGCCTGTCTGTTTTCTTAAAATATTGTAAATCATTTTCAAAAATTTGTCAAACCCGTACCAAAAAAAGACCGAATGCTTGACTTTTTTTCGTTTTTGTATTACCATTGAATTGACAAATAATTTGAGGTGATCTTATGTGGGAACAAATGCTTGAGTATTTCCGCAACAATCCTATCTATTTTTATATCGCCGTCGCGCTTGTCGCCGCGATACTGCTTGTGATCATCATCGCAATCGCTGTCGGCGTCAAACGCTCAAAAAAGCGGAAGGCAGCCGCCCGCGCCGCGAAAAGCGAAGCGGCACCGGCAGCAGTTCAGCCCAAGGAAACGGCAACCTCCGCACCGATTCAAACGACTGATCCCGTTGTCCAACAACCGGCTCCCACACCCATATCTCAACCGTCCGAAAATGCAGAAATCGGCGAAAAAGAGGCTGAACCTGTCTTCGACAGCACTTCTGCCTTTGAAGAAAAACCCGGCGAACTGAACAGCGAAGACAATACTCACGAAGCCCCCGCCCTTTCCGAAGTTCAGCCGGCGGAAGACAGCGCGGCAGAAACCGCCCCCGTTCAGAACGAAGAACCCGCCGGGCAAACAGAAGATGCCGAGCAGGCAAAACAGGAGCCCGCTGCAACCGCGCAGCCGGCGAAGGAATCCCGCCCGCCGCAGCCGAACAGAAAAGCGACGCAAAAGAACAAACCTGCCCGCAAGAAAGAAGACGAGCGCAAACAAGCTTCCGCGGCGGCAGAGCAGAAACCCGACCTGCGCGGTGCGGAAACGCGCGTCGCCTCGCGTGCAGCCGCTGAAAAACTTCTGACCACCGAAGAGGACGAGCGGAAAACCGCTTACGCGGGGAAATGGGTCATCCTCAAAAATGACTCCGGGATGTATTACTTTGAATTGCGCGCGTCCAACGGCGAAAAGCTGCTCAGCAGTATCGATTATACTTCCGTCAACGGCGCAAAAAACGGCATCAAGACGCACAAGGCCAACATTCAGAAGAATAACATCGTTATTTCCCAGAGTAAAAACGGATCCTATTTCTTCCGGTTGCTCAACGGCTCGAAGCAGCTGCTTTGCACGGGTGAAAATTACCCCTCGAAATCGGGATGCGAAAGCGCCGTGGATTCGGTCAGGCGTTTTGCCGAAACCGCAGTTATTTCCGTTCAGGACGAAGAGAGTGAAAACTGATTCACAGCCTTCAAAAAAGCCACGCTTGACTGCGTGGCTTTTTTTATAACGTACACACCTGCCCGCCTTCCTTCTGCGTAGGCAAACCGCCCGACAGGCAGGATAAAAATTTGTCAGTTATCCGATCTTTTCAAACAGCCCGTCAATATAGTCGCCTTCATACAGTTCAATCAATCCGCGGTCAGCACATTTTGTAAGAGCACCGTCGAACGGTATCCGCGCGACGCCCTTTGCACCAAACTGCGCCGCGGTTTCCTCAACGCGGCTTTTCCCAAAAATTTCGATTTTCTTGCCGCAATCGGGACACTGCACATAACTCATATTTTCCACAAGACCCAGGACGGGAATATTCATCTTTTCCGCCATAACAACCGCTTTTTTCACGATCATGGAAACAAGTTCCTGCGGCGTCGTTACAACGACGATTCCGTCCAAAGGCAGCGACTGATAGATGCTCAACGGAACGTCGCCTGTTCCCGGCGGCATGTCGACAAACATATAATCGACATCGTTCCAGATTACATCTGTCCAAAATTGCAATACAGTGCCCGCAATGATCGGCCCGCGCCAGATGACGGGATCTGTATCCTCTTCCAGCAAAAGGTTCATAGACATAACCTCGATGCCGGTTTTGGTGATCGCCGGAAGGATTCCCATTTCCGTCCCCATCGCCTTATCGGTGATACCGAACATACGGGGTATGGAAGGCCCGGTAATATCCGCATCGAGAATCGCCGTTTTATACCCGTTGCGCTGCGCCGTAACGGCAAGCATTGCCGTGGTGAGAGATTTGCCTACGCCGCCCTTGCCGCTGACAATGCCGATGACCTTTTTGATTTTACTTAATTCGTGCGGCGCTTTCTGCATATCGCGGCGAGAGCATTCCTCTCCGCAGCTGCCGCAGTCGTGCGTACATTCTGCCATTATAATGTGCCTCCGTGTTCTGAATTACAGCAGATCCTTCGGATCGTACTCCGCTTTTTTGAATACTTTATCGGCGGGTTTGTCGGAAATTTCTTCCTTGAATACCTTCTGCCATTCAGCGGCAGAATAATCCTCGATCGTGCAGGTAACGTAATGCCCCGAACAATGCAATTCCGCGGTGAGCGTCTTTACTAGCGCATCAGCAAGGCGTTTTTTTTGCTCCTCGCTTCTGCCCTCCAACATTTTTACCGATATGTGCGGCATACTCCTTTTAACTCCTTTCTGTAAATTGGGCGCTATTTCAGGCTCTTATATAGATTATAATACAAACCCTGCTTTTTAAGCAACTGTTCGTGCGTACCTTCTTCCGCAATTCCCTTGTTTGCTATAAATAAAATCCTGTCCGAATTGCGGATCGTGGAAAGTCTGTGCGCCACAATAAAGGAGGTGCGGCCTTTGAGAAGCACTTCAAGCGCATTCTGGATAAGTTTTTCCATATCGGAGGAAATAGAGCTTGTAGCCTCGTCCAAAATAACAACGGAAGGATTTTTGACGATGATACGGGCAAAGCTGATGAGTTGCTTTTCGCCCGACGAAAGACCTTCCCCGCGCTCTGCCAGTTCTTCATAATAACCGTGAGGCAAACGCTCGATGCACTTATCCGCAAAAATCGTTTTTGCCGCGGCGATGCACTCTTCGTCCGTCGCGTCAGGTCTGCCGTATCGTATATTATCGATGACTGTACCCTTAAAGATGAACGGATCCTGCATGAGAACTCCGACCTTATTCCGCAGAGACTTGAGCTTGATGTCGCGCACGTTTATGCCGTCAATCGTCACCGATCCGCTTTTGACATCGTAAAAGCGAGTCAGGAGGTTAATCACGGTCGTTTTTCCCGCGCCCGTAGGCCCCACGAGAGCTATGCTTTCGCCCGGAGAAACGTGCAGATTGAAATGCTCGAGAATATTGACGCCTTCCTCGTAACAGAAAGTTACGTCGTTAAAATCGATCTTCCCAGCGACATCGCCGAGTTCTATGCTGCTGTCGCTGTCGGCAATGCTTGCAGGAGCGTCGATCGTTTCGAAAATTCGTTCAAGGTTCGCCGATACCTGCGCGAGGTTTTGGATGATGGCAGAAAGCTGGGTAAGCGGCGTGGAAAACAGGCTCATATAACTTAAAAAGGCAATCGTTATGCCTGTCGTGACGCCGAAGGCTCCGCCCATTTGCATTAGCAGAAAGGCAATCGCATACAACATGATCGTGCCGTAATTCCAGAAAACGCCGACGACCGGCGAATTCAGCTCGTTACGGCGGACGATCTGCATCCATGTATCGGAACATTCTTTCTGAAGATCGTGGTAAATCTTTTCATTGTATTCCGTGCGGTTGTAGTTCTGGATGATCTTTTCGCCCATGATCGATTCGACGATATAGGCGGTGCGGTTGGAGTCTTTGGCGCGCTGTTTGCGGAACAATTTGCGGATTGCCTTCCGGATCAGAAAAACGCCGACGGTCAGCGGAATAATCGCCGAATAGACGACCGCCGTGAGGAGCGGACTGAGGCAAAGCATGAATACCGTGACGACAATGATCTTCACGATGTTCAAAATGAAGTTCATCAGATAGTTCGTGAAGAAATCGGCAAGTTCCGTTATATAGTTTGTCACACGAACGACAATTTTACCGGCGGGACGGTTGTCGAAGTAGTCGAACGGGAGCGACTGCAGCTTATAGAAAATATCCTTGCGGATGTCGGCAATGATGCCATGCCCCATCCGACCCAAACTTCTCTGCTGGTAAAACGTAATTATAATTTCCGCCAAGCCCGCAAGCAGAAATCCTCCCAACGCAAGGAAATACAGCCGATAATTCTCGTCAGGGATTACTGTATCGATGATGAACTTGAGCAGGAGCGGGGTTACCATCGACGAAGCTACGGCGATCAGCATGATAATGAGTACAAAGATCAACAGCTTTTTATGCGGCAAAGCGTAGCGCAAAAGCCGCTTCAGGTTTTTGATGTCGATTTTATCCTTTTCGACCGCTTCATCCTGAAAATAGGTATTTCTCTGTGCCATGCGCTTATGCCTCCCCGCCCGCCAGAGACGTAGCGTCTTCGATCGCAGTCAGCGATTCGTCGTCGTTTTCAGCCATCTGCATTCGGCAGATCTCGGCAAAAGTGCCGTTCCGTTGGATCAGTTCGTCGTACGTTCCGCGCTCGATGATCTCGCCGTCCTGCATATACAGGATTTCATCGCAATCGGAAATGCTGGAAACACGGTGCGCCGCGATGAGAATGGTATGATCGGGATAATTTTCCTTGATGCTCGCCATCAGCTTGCGCTCGGTAATTACGTCCAACGCGCTGGATGCGTCGTCCAGAACGAGAACGGGAGCATTTTTCAGAAGCGCCCGGGCGATAGACACGCGCTGTTTCTGCCCGCCGGAAAGACCCAACCCGCGTTCACCGACGATCGTGCGGAACCCCTGCGGCAAGCCTTTAATAAAGCGGCTCGCCTGCGCCTGTTCCGCCACCCGATGAATAACTTCGCGGGCTATATCGGGAGCATAAAATGCAATGTTTGCATCGATCGTATCCGAAAACAGGAACACATCCTGGAATACATAGGCAAATTCGTTGCGCAAATCGTCGAGATCGTATTCGCGGATGTCCTTTCCGTTGATTTCGATACTGCCTTCCGTAACGTCGTAAATGCGGACGAGCGACTTGAGCAATACACTCTTGCCCGATCCCGTGCCGCCCATAATGCCGATCTTTTTTCCGCACGGGATACTCAGGTTGATGTGCTTCAAAAGCGGTTTGCCGTCTTCCGTAACGGATATGTTTTTGACTTCAATATTCGGTTTGCTGCGTATCTTGTCGGCATTTTCCGCCTGCGGGATTTTCGTTTTCTTTTCGAGAAAATCCATAATCCTGCCCATGGAGACGATACCGTACTGCATCTGATAAACACAGTTGTTGATCTGCGTCAAAAAGTCCATAATGCGGAGGACATATGTCACGCACGCAGTCATAACGCCGACCTTGAACTGACCGATGAAAACCATCAAAGTACCGATCGCGATCGTGGCAATATAAGCGATCTGACGGATGACATTGAATATCAAACCATATTTGGCGGATACGTCCACCTGCTCGAGATAAGCGTTTTTCAGATTCCCGTTGACGCGGTCGAATTTATGCTCCTCCAGCTCCTCGTTCGCGAAGGAACGGATAAGCCGTACCGCATCGATGTTTTCCTGCACATTCAGGTTCATATCCGCATTGCAGTTCCGGATATTTGTGGAAACTCTGCGGGCGGCACGGGAATACCGTATAAGAGCAAACAGCAGTATCGGAGCAATTGCGGCAGGCAAAAGGAGCATCCACGAGCTGTATGTCGCGAGCAGAACGCATGTCACCGCAATGACAAAAAAGCTGTCTCCCATCATCAGAAGAATGCGGCAATACATTTCCTTTGCCGTGATGATATCGGCAGAAAGCGTCGTCAGAAGCTCGCCGGCATTATAGGACGACACGGTGGAACTGTCCAGGTCGACCAACTTTTTATATGTTATGTCGCGAAGTTCGTTCTCCATCCAGATGCCGTTCTGCTGAAACAGCACGTTGCGCAGATAAATGAGCGCCTCGCGGATGATTTCAAGCACGGCAAAAACGGCAGTTATACTGAAGAATAACTGCCATGTTTTAGGTTCACCGAACCGTCCGTTTATTAGGAACGAGAAAATGCCCGCACCGGAAGCGAGCTGATCGGCGGGATTATAGTCGAGTATGTAATCGACAAACATCGCGCTCAACAAGGGCAGGAGCAAATCGATCGACAAGCCGACATAACCGATCAGCTGGCAAAACACCGCGCAAGGCAATCGCTTTTTCCAATAGCGCATACCGTAACCGAAAGCATTCATAATCGTTTTTCCGCTATTCTCTCCGTTGTTTGCTTTCATATAATTTTAACTTTTAATTCGGATTTGTCAACGCTTTTCATTCAAATTTTTTATATTTTTTTCGACAAAAAATTTATATAAAATCGGTTGCAAAAAAATGTATTTTAGTATACAATAGAATAGCTGTGCTAGGTGGGGAGTTAGCGGTGCCCTGTATCTGCAATCCGCTATAGCAGAACCGAACGCCTCCTTAGGATTTGCGCGTGGAAAGCCGCGCTCCGCAAGGAACGTTGATAGCAAGGTCTTATGCAACGGACTGCCGTGAACCGTGTCAGGATAGGGATATAGCAGCACTAAGCGGATTTGTTCGTGTGCCATAAGGAAGCTTTGAGGGAGTTACCTGCGGTTTTAACGCTTCGGCGCGTATTTTCGACGGAGGATGCACAGTTTTTCCGATAATTTCAGCCCCGCGTATTTACGCGGGGCTGTTCCCTTTTATTTCCTTCGCGCACTTCTCTGCGCCCTTTCCGCCAACATTCCCCGCCTGCGCCAAAGCGCCCGCCCCGTATGATAACGGGAGCGGGCGCTTTTTGTTAATCCTCCGCAGCCGAAGCCTTCTCCCTGCGGAAAAATTCGTGATAAATGGCACGTATGCACTTTTCATAATCGGCATTGTCGATCCCGACGATGATGTTGATTTCGCTGGAACCTTGGTCGATCATGCGCACGTTAATGCCTGCCTCTGACAGCGCCGAAAAAAGGCGCGCCGACGTACCGACGTTTGATGCCATGCCATGCCCGACCGTCGCAACAAGTGCAATATTTTCCAAAACGCGCATATAATCGGGGCGGACTGCTGCATCGATCTGTTTGAGGAGTTTTTCGAGCATTCCTCCGGCGAGAAATTTACTTTCGATAACGAGGGAAAGCGTATCGATTCCGGAAGGCATATGCTCGAAATTGATGCCGTCCTGCTCCAATACAGACAAAACTTTGCGGGCAAAACCGACCTCGGAGTTCATCATTGACTTTTCCAGAAAAATGACCGTGAAATCCTTTTTCCCCGCAATGCCCGTAACGATGTTTCCGCTCTTGACATATTTTTTTGACGGCAGAATGATCGTGCCGGGATCCTCCGGGCGGAACGTGTTTTTAATCCGAATGGGAATATCCCCCTTCCTCACGGGAAAAATGGAGTCGGCATGCAAAACGTTTGCCCCCATATACGAAAGCTCGCGCAGCTCCTTGAAGGAGATCGTTTCGATTTTTTCGGGTTTTTCGACGATACGCGGGTCGCACGCGAGGAATCCGCTCACATCCGTCCAGTTTTCGTACACGTCCGCATTCATCGCCCGCGCCACAATGGAACCGCTGATGTCGCTCCCGCCGCGGGAAAAAGTTCTGATTTTTCCGTCTGCTCCCGTACCGTAAAATCCCGGGACAACGGCACTCCCCGCAGCGGAGAGTTTTTCTGCGATCAGCGGATAGGAACGCGACTCGTCGAAGCGACCGCTTTCATCGAAAAAGATAATGTCTTTCGCATCGATAAACGTGCGTCCGAGTTTTGCCGCAACGACGCGAGCGTTGAGATATTCGCCGCGAGAAGCGGTAAAATCCGCGCTCTTGTTTTCCTCTATTGCGCGCTCGGTTTCGTCAAGAATGCCGTCGATATCGAACGAATCCATTCCGAGCTCGGTAACGATGGAACGGAAACGCTTGCGGATTTTCTGAAAAGTTTCGGCACAGCTTCCCTTTTCTACGCTCTCCCGGTAGCAGGCATACAGAAGATCTGTGACCTTAATATCATCTGAATACCGCTTCCCGGGGGCAGATACGACCACGAACCGGCGCGCGGGGTCGCTGCCGATGATTTCCGTTACGCGGGAAATGTTGTTGCCGTCCGCCAAAGACGAACCGCCGAATTTGCAGACCGATAAACTCATTTTACAATGCTCCTGCCTTCGATATAATATCGTTTCTCCTCGCTTTCCCCCATCGAAAAGGTCTTGCGCGGCAGACTGCCGTGTTTTTTGACCAACGGAAACAAATCCGCTTTATCCATCTTCGGCAAGGCGATGCCGACCGAGGAAGAATCTTCCGTCAGGCGGCGCAGATCCTCTTCGCCGTGTATATAATCGACTTCGCCGCCGAATTTACTTATGTATTCCGCGATATATTTGTCCGCTTCGGCAATGGCGCCGGGCGCATCGCTTCCGAGCATAAACGGACGTTTTTTGCCGCGCACATACAGCGCGCAGACGCACTTCCCGTTCTTTGCCGCCAACCCTGACGCGAATTTCTCCGCATCGACATTTTTGACGATGCGGTGGATCGCCTCGAAGCGGATTCCCTCGTCATAGAGGTTGACAGCCTCGCACAGGGCGTACCTTGCGGGATGCGCTTTCCTCTCCTCCGCAGACAGCCCCTGTTTGATTTTTTCCCACGCCGCCTTCGCCGTTGCCAGCGAATGGTTTCCGTCGCCGACCATAAACAGGAGATTGTCTCTGACCAATGCGCCGAACGCATCGAGCATCGGCTCCACGTCCTGCAAAAATTTCCCGCGGATATGTCCTCCGCCCATATTCAGATCAAAGTCGTACAGCGTTTCAAGCGGAGCATTTCGGTACGGGCCGAGAACGGTATCCTGCGGATCGTTGTACAATACCATGATATGCGGGAATTCAAAAAGTGCGCTCTCGCGGATTTTCAGACGCGGCGGAATGCGCTCGGTAATGGTCGCCTCCGTAGCACGGATGAGAGCATCGCTCTTTTGTTCGTATGAATAGGCTTCGAGGTCGACCGCGAGCACGATGCCGCGGCGGACGGGCGATACAGGCGTTTTCCGCTCGGTGAGGATAAACCCGGGCGGGAGGGTTCGGAACACCCCTTCCCGCTTATATTTCTCCATTGCCGACGAAATTGCCGCCAATTTCTCGCTTATGTCGCCGCCGAGGTAAATTTCGGGGAGGGTCAGGCGGAGCGTGGAAGGCTTGTCCCCCACTGTTTTCTCCAATTCCGCCCAGTAGGCGGCATCGGACGTGTGCTGATCGCACGCGATGACTGCCCATGCCTGCATATCGACGGACGGCGCGGGCAGCACGATCTGCGGGATTGCTATACAATTCGGTCTCATATGTTTCTCCGCGGCTTATCTGCCGTAATTGATGACGATAAAGACAACAACGGCAAGAGCGATCGCCAGCAGTTTGATCGGCACGTTGTCGATAAAGATGCCAGCCAGCTTTCTCCAAAAGCTCTTTTCTCTCATAAGCGTTTCCTCCCGTCTGCACTCAGGTCTTTCCAATAGTAATCGTTCAGCGTCTTTTTGAGCAGGTCGTAATCGGCGTAGCGCGAAATTTTTCCGCGTTGAGCGATGGTGATGATGCCCGTTTCCTCCGAAACGATCAGTGCGATGACGTTTGACGTTTCGGTGATGCCGATGCCCGCGCGGTGGCGGGTTCCCAACTCCTTGGGGATGTTCGCGTTCTGCGTGAGCGGAAGGAAGCACCCCGCTGCCTGAATTTTGTAATTGTTGATGATCATCGCGCCGTCATGCAGGGGCGCCTTCGGGAAGAAGATGCCCTCGATGAGCTGCGAGGAGATGTTCGCATCCAGGATGACGCCGCTCTCCAGAATCTGCGACGGAATGTTGTCGTTCGCGAGAATGATGAGTGCGCCGATGTTATCCTTGGAGAGGTTCTGCAGCGCCTTGATAATATCGGCGACGTACCGTTCCGCCTCGTCCTTCGTTACCGATGCCTGGTGGTTCGAAATTTCGGACAGCATATTGAAGGAATGCATATTGAGAATGTCGCGCTTGACCTCAACGTTGAAAATGACGAGCACAACGCCCGACAAGACGATCGGCACGACCATGTACGCCTCGCCGTTCAGCGTGTCGGTGAAGATAAACACGGCACCCGTTGCCAGAACGAGCAGAACAAACACGGCGATGACCACGCGCACGTTGCTGATCTTCAGAATGCGGAAAACATAATAAAACATCAGCGCGAACAGCACGATGACGAGCGCGTCGACCACGGTAAAGGATGTAAAAATTTTTGCGACGTTCTCAAAGAACTCCATAGGCTCTCCGTTTTTGATCGTTAGTAATAATAGTATTTTACATTAAATTTGAAAAAAAATAAAGCATTTCAACGCAGTCGCCGCCTTAATTTTCCGCAAAACCGAAGGCAAGGCGGGCATTGACGCCGACGAGCGCCCCTTCGGCAGACAAAACCCCGTTTTTAACCGCATTGACAGCACTGTTTACAGCGAGGAAACATTCCTTGACCCGCTTCGCCCCGAGCGCGCCAAGCTGACGGCGGCTCATTTTGACGGCATACTCCTTCATTCCGAGCGCTGCAGCCGTTTCAGCATCCGTCTTGCGCAGGAGGGAAATGTCGAGCAGTCCGCGGAAATAGGCGCACAGCGAATTGAGTACAGCCATGGCGTCTATTCCCCTTTCCGACAATTCGCTCATTACGGAAACGTATTTGCCGTAATTTTTCGCGCCGATCGCATTCGTCATTTCGTAAATTTTGTAATCGGTATCGCGGTAGACGATCTCATCCACGTCGGCAGAGGCAATTTTTTTACTCTTCGCCCCATAGGCGAGGAGCTTTTCCGTCTCCCCGGCAATGCGCGACATATCGCCCAGGCAATACTGCATGATGCGTTCACAGCACTCGGTATCCGCACCGATCCCCGCGCGGCGGAACTGCGCATAAATCCAGCGAAGAACCGTTTCTTCGTCTGCCTTGGAGCAGTCCACGCGCGTGACGTTAGGCGCCTTTTTCAGATCGAACGCCTTGCCCTTCGGCGGCGCAGAATTCACGATGAGAAGAATCGTGCTCTCGGCGGGATGCTCGAAATAACTTTTCAGATAACTTTCGTAATCTTTCTCTGTCGGATACAGGTCTGTAACTTTGACTATGCGTTTTTCACTCATGAACGGGAAACTTTCCGCCGCCGTGACAAGAGCGGTCAGTGCCGCGCCCTTCAGGTTTTCTCCGTGAAAAACGGAATAGTTGAGCGACGGCTCCCCGAGGAATCGCTCTCTGAGCATCTCCTCGCCTCGCTTTTTGAAATATTCTTCCTCGCCGTCGAACAGATAGATCGGCGAAGCGCCCCCTTCAAGGCTCTTTTTAAAAAGCACGAATTTCATTGCTTTTACCCCGCATCCTTTACGGAGATTATATCATTTTTCCAGCCGATTTGCAAGTCGCCCGCCCGATAAACGCTCATTTTCTCCGCCGTTTTTTCGAAATACACCTCCGCCCGCGGCGAACAGGCTTTACGCACGGCATCGTTTTCCGTATTTGCAATGAGCAAGTCGCATTCAGGCAGAGCCGGTACCTCGTCTGCCCCGCCGTCGCAGACAATTCCGGCGCCGCGGATGTTCAGGTACAGAAGTTCATCCGAAAAGAATTGCGCATATGCGTCGCCGAAAACAAAGACACCGCTTTCATAGCGGATTTCCACCGTGCGGAAGGAATCGATGAGCTGCGAATCGGCGGGGACGTAGACCGTCTGCAATTCCGCATATTGCAGGATGACGGGAATGCCGGTGTTCGCTTCCCGCGGGGCGGTCAGAAAGATCGCGCCGCGAAGTTCGGTGATCCCTTCTTTGAGAAAAACCTGTTCAATGTGCCGCCCGTCCGCTTCGCCGTATACAATCAGATAATCTCCGTCTGAACTGCGAATCAAACCGATATTGCTTCCGTAATAAGCATGCAGAGTCATGACCGATTCCATACCGATATTGAAATTCTGAAACATCATCGCCGCGATTAATAGCGCACATAATACGGCAGCGAAGGAAATTTTCGGTGCGGGCTTCAGATTCACCTTATCCGAAAGAAAAAAGAGAAACAGATACCACAAGACCGCGCACGAGCCAAAGGAAAACCCGCAGATAAGAAGCACCTTGAATTCAAGCATGACAATGGGCATGACCGACAGGCGCAGGAGATACCCCGGAATAAACAGGAAGAAGGGCGCGGCGAATTGCAGGAGGACAGAGAGCGCGACCGCGCAGAACAGAACGGAGTACACCGCACCGATTACGGGAACGAACACGAGGTTCAGAAAAAAGCTGATGCCCGACACATAGCCGAAACAATCGATGAGAATGGGAAAGGTGGCGAGTTGCGCGGAGAACGCCACGCCGACCGCGGAGCAGACTTTTTGCGGCAAAAATCTGATTTTCCGAAGCAGCCGCGTAAGATGCCCGCCGACAATAACGATACCCGCCGCGGCTGCCACGGAGAGCTGAAACCCGACCGAAAACAGATACACCGGGTTAATGACCAAAACGGTCAGCGACGCACAGGAAACGGAACCGACGCGGTCATACTGAAGACCTCCCGCTTCAGCAAGCATGGCAACCGTACACATGACCAGCGCACGGACGGATGAAGGAGAAAATCCGCATACACCTGCATAAAAACATAGCGCCGCGAACACGAGAGGAACGCGAACGATATTTCTGATGCGGCATTTTTTACAGAGGGCGGAGAGCAGACCGTAGATGATTCCGATATGCAGCCCGGATACCGCAAAAATATGCGCGATGCCGCCATACCGGAAATTCTGCAGTGCGTCCTCGTCCATATAGCCGCTGTCGCCCGTAAGCATGCCGTAGGCGACGGATGCCGTCGCCTCGTCCATGTTGGCAAACAAAACTCCGCGCATGGCGCGGCGCACCGCCGTAAATACGCCGATGCCTTCTCCTTCCGAAAAGACGACTTTATCCGCCGCGGCGCTCGCGCGGTAGCGCGTATTGCCGATGACCGCGTTTGCGTTTACCCTGCCGTACGCCCATGCGTCATACGTCTGAACCTCCGCGTCGAACATCGCCGCCGAGCCGATCTCTGCCGCGGGAACTTCGCCGTAGATATACAGCTGCAATTTCGCGTTCGGGCGGAAGGAGTTCCCCGCGCCGTCGATGAGCCAAATATCGCCCAGGGTAAGAAGCGTATACTCCTTCGATTCGCCGATCTCCTCCACCGTTCCCGCGACCGAGCATTCGCCGCTGATTTCGGGCGAGCGCTCGAATGCGCCGATGCGCACGGAAAAGGAAAGACAGCCGAGCGCATAGAACAGGCAAAGCAGCGCGGAGAACAGCAAAACCCCGACGGCGAATTTCTTTTTCCATATGCGGTAAGCCAGCACACCCGCTGCGGCGAGTAAAAACGCCGACGCGCCGACGAGCGCAATCAACCCGAGCATGCACGCGAAAAATATCCCCAAGCCGAAGCTCAGGGACAGAAAAAGCAAAGGTCGGAAGCGCACAATCCCCCTTCCGCGGAAGAAGAGATTCTCGTCCGCCCGTTGAATGTGATTCGGACTCTTTTTCTTTTGCACACCAAACATTACAGCACGAAATAAATATAATACTCTCCGCCGACCAAGACGGCGTCTGCAAAGGAAACCGGGGCGCTCAAATCGTACCCCGCGGGCGGCTCGACGGAAGCAAGCGCGAAAAGCTGCTCGTAGGTACAGCCGTACGGAACACGATAGACGCCGGGGCTGCCGACCTCGTCTCCGCGAATCAAAACATTGTATGACGCATCATACGGTAAGCCCGCATCCGTCGTCTCACGCGTCGCGCCCGCTTTGGGCGGGGCGAGCGACGGGAGAAGCGAGACAGCCGCGGCAGCGAGCAATAAAGCACCGAACAGCGCGATTTTTCCGAAAAGAGCCTTCATGTCAACACAGACTGATACGGTCGCCGATCGAACGGATGAACAGCGAGCGGGATACGCCCAAGGCGACGCATTCGTTGATGAACTCGGTCAGTTTGTCGCTCGGGCGTACGATTTTCAATTCCGCGCATACAGCCGCGACGAGTTCGTCCGCATACAGGCTGACCTTGTTTTCCAACAGACCCTTGATGAGCGCGATGATTTCGTAAGGAGTGAAGTCCTCCTCCGATTTGCGGATGGAATCTCCCGGTTCGACGCGGTAAAAGTCGCAGTCGAGGCACTTATCTGTCTTGCGCAGATAGTCCCTCCCGCAAAGCTGTTCGCGCTTCAGCCCGCAGAGATTGATAAGATTGCCCATCCGCTCCTCCACTTTCGTTCCGAATTTCTGAATTCCGAGCGAAGAGAGGCAGCGTTTCATCAAAAAGCGTTCGCTCAAAGGCTCTTCCGCCGCGGCGATGGCTTTCAGGCGAGAGACGATCTCGGCGTCGTTTTCACCGCCGGTGACATACTGCGAAACGTTCTGCTGCTGCTCCAGCTTCGCGTATCGGTATGCCTTTTTGTATTTTGTGAGATGGTCGCGCCCCGCCTTATCCGCACCCGTGAGGCGGTCGAGCATATCCTTGATCTTTTTGATCTCGCGCTTCGGATTATTGATGAAGTTGATGGTAAAGACACGCGCGACGTTCCAGTTGTTGAGTTTGAGCGTCTGAATCTGCAAAATATTGCGATCCTTCGCGCTCGAATTGCTGGCGGTCACGCCGTCGCACATAATGGCGAGGATAAAGCGTTTTTTGTTTTTCGGATCGATGACGGCACAGTCGATCTTGAAATCGGAGACGCCGAGGTCGTAGCGGCATTCATATCCGTACGTTTTGAGTTCCTTTGCAATGTACTTGCCTATGCCGCTCCGCGGCGCCTTCAGCTCGGCAGAACTGATCGCAAGCGTCGTTTTGCCCTTCTCCGCAAACTCGAGGAATGCTTTCAGACCCGCGACGCCCTTGCTGTTCGTTTTTGCAAGGTTGATCATCGCCGACGTCATGGAGGAAAATACGATCATCTCCTCGCGGGCGCGGGAAACGGCGACGTTGAGGCGGCGCCAGCCGCCCACCTGGTTGAGCGGGCCGAAGTTCAGCGAAACTTTACCCGTGCGGTCGGGGCCGTAGCAGACGGAAAACAGAATCACGTCGCGCTCGTCGCCCTGCACGTTTTCGAGGTTTTTGATGAAGAGCGGCTCCTCCCGCTCGTACGCGGCGTCCTCCAGCTTATTGCGTACGAGCGCGTCGGACAGGCGCCGCTCGATATAGTCCTGCTGCGCCGTGCTGAACGTGACGATGCCGATACTCGAGCGGGACAGGACGGGATCCTTCAGGCGGCGGACGACTTCTGCAATGAGCGCTTCCGCTTCTCCCTTGTTCCGCTTGGTAAAGCCGCGGTCGTACACGCCGTCCTCCACCAAGGCGAGCCGCACCTTACTCTCTAACGCGTCGGGCGAAGGGAAGGTACACAGCTTGTTGCCGTAGTACATGATATTCGAGAAGGCGATGAGGCTCTCGTGCTTGCTGCGGTAATGCCAGTTCAGGTGCTTTTCGGGGATGCTCAAAGCGAGGCAGTCGTCGAGAATGCTCTCCAAATCCTCCGCGTCGAGGTTCTCCTCGTCCACATAGCCGGAGGTGAAGAAGGAGGTCGGCGGCAGCTGCTTCGGGTCGCCGACGATGACCGCGCTCCTGGCGCGCGCCAGGGCGCCGATTGCCTCGCTGGTGGGAAGTTGCGACGCTTCGTCGAACACGACCAGGTCAAAAAGATCCGGCTCGGGCGAGAGGTACTGAGCCACCGTGATCGGGCTCATCAGCACGCAGGGCGCAAGCCGCGCAAAGAGTTCGGGAATCTGCGCAAAGAACTCCTTCGGCGTCATGCCCCGCATATTTCCCTTCAGGATGCGCTGGAACGCCAAAACCTCAAGGCTCAAACTCCCTTCGGTGGAAGTTGTCGGAAGATTGGCGATCAGCTTGTTGCGGATATGTTCGCGGCTGATCTTGGTAAATTGCTCATCCAGCGTACGGAACAATTCGATCTTCTCCTCCAGAACGGAGGCAGAGAAGGTCGACAGCACGGGATCGGCGGAAATATTCGTTTCAATAAAATTACGATAGACGTTTTTACGAAAACTGTCGAGAATATTGTCCGAGGTAACCGCGCCCGATTCGAGAGAATCGGTGACGAAGGTGAGTCCCTCCTCGTCCAATTTACCGGAAATTTCTTTATACAGGCACCACGCGGAAAGCATATCGATGTTGTCGATCAATGCCCCGGCTTTGGTATTGAAATAGTCGAGCAAATCTTCGTCCGAATATTTTTCCGGATCGGCGGCAATGACCTCGCAGAAACTTTCGCGGCTGTTTTCGAACCCCGCGACCGCCTGTTTCAGACCGTCGAGGATCGGGTCGGCATAACCGCCGCCCTCCGCCTGTACGCAGACGCTGTTGAAGCTGTCTGCATTATAGTCCATGAACACGCCCTCCGCTAGCGCGTGCATCTGGCGGAGAGGTTCCATGAACTCCTCACGCTTGCGGAAGTTGATGCGCCCGCCGCGATCGAAAAAGTTTGACGAAAGCGGAGTGTTGCGGCGCACCAGCTGCAAATCTTCGTATATCTGGGCGACGATGCCGATGTATTTGACCTCGTCGGAAGGCGTAAGTTCGCCCACCGCGCTCCGGCGCAGCCGCTTTGCCACAGCCGAAAGCGTTTTCGAACTGCGGTAATTGTCGCCCCAGTTTTCCAGTTCCTGCTCGACAACGACAGGATCGGCGTCCAGATCGACAAGACTCTTGAAGTTCTTGAAATAGTTGCCGAGAAGCCTGTCCAGGCGGCGGTTGGCGTTAAAAAATACATAAAACTCGTTCTCGTCGCAGGAAAAATATTTATCCAGCTCGCCGCTGCGAAGCATTTCCACAAGTTGTACGAGAGTCCGCAGTTTTTTCTGTGTAAAGGAACTGATGCGCTGGCGGTAGAAATCGAGGAACAGGGCGAGATAACTCTTCAGGTGCTTGATTTCCGCAAGCAAAACCTCTGCCGCATAGTACACGCGGTTGCGGACATTGTTGTCGTATTCGCGGAGGTTGACATTGTCGAAGGGGGAACGGTAAGCGCCGCCGCACTGCTTCGCCGCCGCCGACACCTCGATGAGCATATTTTCGTATGATTCGAGTTTTTCCTTGGTCAGGCTGTCGTAAAAGGTGCTTTCGATATCCAGGACATCGGGCGCATTTTTGTTCTTTTCATAGACGAGAATCCCCTCGTAAACGGAAACACCCAGACGGCGCTTCTTATGCAGGGCGCGGACAGGTTCGTTCAGAGCCGCCCGCACTTCCTCGATCTGCTCTGCCTTCGAAGCGAAATCCTGCCCTTCCTGCTCCGAGGTGAGCGACAGCGTCGTTTCCATCTTTTTAAGGAGCTGCGCTTTATCCAGCTTCGCCGAGTGCAGCTCGAGGCAGAAGTCGCCAAGCCCGATCGAATCGAGCCTCTTTTTGACGACGGACAAAGCCGCCTGTTTTTCGGCGACGAACAAAACGCGCTTGCCGTTGTTCAGGCAGTTTGCAATGATGTTGGTGATCGTCTGGCTCTTGCCCGTTCCGGGAGGCCCGTGCAGGACAAAGCTCGCGCCGCCGACCGCCTCCGCGACCGCCGCGAACTGCGAACTGTCCGCCGTCAGCGGGCAAAGGATTTCGGCGGGGCTGTAATCGTCTTCCGACTTGTTTTCAAAAACATGGTTCGGAATTTCCAGGCGGTTATCGAGCAGAGAACGGATAAGCGGGTTTTTGCGGAATTTATCGATATTTTTCCGCACGTCGTTCCACATTGCAAAGCGAGCAAAGGAAAAACTTGCGAGGTAGACCTCGTCCAGCACCTCCCAGCGCTTCATATTGAGGATCTCCATTTTGACCATCGCCAAAATCTCGGAGATGCGGATGCCCGAAGTGATATTATCCAACCCGCGGATGTCGATTTTAAATTCGCGCAGCAGGAATTCGAGGAGGGTGTTGTTGATCTGCTTTTCGTCCTCGGTAAATGAAACGGAAAACCCTTTTCCGCCCTTGCTCCTTGTTATTTTTACGGGGCAGAGTACGAGAGGCGCATATTTCGCCTCGCTCGAATTCGGTTCGTACCATTTGAGGAATCCGAACGCCAGATACAGAACGTTGGCGCCCGCTTCCTCCTCCGCCGTCTTCCCTTTCTTGATGAGATACCGGAGAATGTCGTCGATGTCCTTCGCTTCCGAATAGGTACGAAGGCGTCTGTTTTTCAACTCTACGTCCAACAATTCGTTGAGTACGGAAAGATTTGCCGACACTCCGAAATATTCGTTTACCGGCAACACTCCGCGCACGTCCGCCGTCTTTTCCAAAACGGAAAATTCCTCGCCCGAGGAAAGGCTTTCAAACGTGTTGTTGACGTCCGACGACAGGATATGAAGGGCATACTTGTCGGGGCGGAAATTCAGGAGCGCGTTTTTGAGGGACAAATCGAGCAGGCGGCGCTCCCACTGCTTGTTTTTCGTTACTTTGCCGTCAAGGCTGAGTTTGCGGGCACCCGAAATAATTTCCGGCGCGGCGTCGATGTCGGTATCCTCTTCGCCTAAAAGCTCGTAGCCTTTAATCCCTTTCACTTTCAGAGGGAGCGGGCGGATACGGGCGAGGCGGCAGCGCCTGACGTCGATGACCGTATCGAACCAGCCGCCCGAAAGTTTCTGCGCGAAATGCTTTTCCGCCGCCGTATAGTTCACGTTCCTGCCCGCGAATACATCCTCCGCATCGAACATGCTGACGTTGTTGATGCCGTCGGCAATGTAATTCCCGAGCAATACGGTATCGTCGCTCACGCTGTCCGCAAAACAGTTATCGTACAGCCAGACGCCGCAGGAAACGCTCTTTTCGCCCATCGCCACGACGGGGTGCAGCCCCGCGCACTCGAAGCAGGAGGCGAGGAACAGAACGAGTTCGAAGGAGGTACCGACCTTGTTTTTGAGGATCTTGGTGATGTCGCCGACGGGTACGGGCGCATCGTAACTGTATTCCGCGGCAGACTTTTCCACCGCCTGGCGCTTGACAGCCGCATAGATCGCCGCGGCGAGAAGACGTATCTTATTTTTGTCCCCCTCCTGATAGCCCCGCCATTCGGTATCGGTGTTCCATTTTTTCAGCTGCGCGCGGGCGTCGTCGAGTACGCGCAGGCAGTCCGCCACCTTCGGGCGGACAAAGGAGGTGAGCAGTTCCGCGTTTCCGCTCCTGCCGCTCCAAAAATCGAAAGGCAATACTACGACGCGGACAGAAGTTTCGGCAATAACGTCTTTCCCGTGCAGAACGCGGATGAGCACCGTTTCCTCGCGAATATCGGAAAGTTCCGTCAGATACAGGGGCGAAGCGATATCCGCAGCCTCGATTTCGACCGAACTTTCATACGGAATCTCCTCGAAATGGCGGGAAAACGGGACTAAAAACCCGTTTCCGTTTTCGATGACGACATCGATGTTTTCCGCCGATTCCGCACCCGCATTGGAAAGCAGCAGCGAAATAAAGAGCGGAACGCGGTTAAAGCGGTCGGCATAACCGTAAAACTGCTGTGCTTTTACCTGCAACGCGAGGCTTTCCTTCAATGTTGATTTAACCGATTTCTTTCCTGGCATTCTCTCCTCCCTGCATATTCCGAACCGTACGGCTGTTCAGTATCCTTACCCTTTCAATTATACCACTTTTTTCCTGTATCCGCAAGCGTTGCGCCGATTCACTGCGGGCAAAAACCGAAATACCGCCGCATGCGTTTATTCCCATATGCGGCACGCCCTATACGGAGCCGCGGCGAGCCAAACGGTCGGCTTCCGCAAGAATGTCCGCATAGCTTTTTGCCGTATAGTCCGGCTTTGCCCCTGCCGCAGGCTTCCCGGACGGATTATACCACACGGAAACGATCCCCGCGTTTGCCGCGCCCGCTATGTCGGAGGACAGCGAATCGCCGATTACGACGCAGTCCGCCCTGCCGATCGCCGCATTTTTCAGAACATATTCGAAAAAACGGCGGTCAGGCTTGGCATACCCGATTTCGTCGGAAACAAAAATCCCGTCGAAAAAATCCCGCAAACCGAGCGATTCCAGCCGCCCGTACTGCGCCGCGGGCGTGCCGTTGGTGATGAGGAATATCCTGCCGCGCTTTTTCAGCTCGGGCAAAAACTCCGACGCGCCCTCCAGCAGATATCCCGTATGCGACTGCTTTTCGAAATAGACGTCATTCAGCTTTTCCGCATCCGCATGCAGACCGAGCCGTTCCAGAAAGCGCACGAAGCGCACCTTCATCAGCTGCTTTTTCGTGATTTTCCCCTGTTCGTATTCCTTCCACACGCCGTCGTTGACAGCCTTGTACAGCGCGAACGTTTCCTCGCTGCAGGGAAGTTCCAGTGCGCGCATCGCGTAAAACAGGCTCTCACGCGAAGAGCGGACGAAATCCAAAATCGTCTCGTCCGCATCCAAAAGATAATTATTCCGCATTTCCGTGCTCCTCCACGATCGCTAGTTCCTTGAGCGCGCGCGTGTAGGCGATGTATTTTTCGTGCGGCGCCATATCCGCATCCGCCACCGCAACACTCGTAAACTCCAGTCCCTTCGATTCGTACACCGTCATCAGATTGATCTTTGTTTTGGATATGCGGCCCGTTGCGCCGAGGATATTGTAATTTTTGCGGCGGTATCGTTCGAACGAGCGTTCGGAAACGATGATCGCCTTCAGCCCCTTTTTTTCGCGGAAAAAGCCGCTGATGCCGCGCGGGGATATATGCTCGACCGCAGGCCCGTCGAACCCGATCGGGCGCATGTCGATGCCGAGATGTTCCGCCACATAATCCACGATCTGATTTGTGTTGCGGTAATTTAGGTTGAGATGGCAGACGGGGAAATCGCCCACCTTTTCCCAGGCGTCGACGCCGCGGAACGGGGTAATATTTTGTTCCAGGTCGCCGTAAATATTGAACGACGCGTCCACATTGATCGTTTTCAGAAGTTCGTATTCGTTGACGGAGATGTCCTGCCCCTCGTCGATGAACACGAGACCGTAACGTGGGCCGAGCCTTTCACCCAACAAAGCCATGAGAGTGCAAAGCACATAGGCGTCGCAGCGGAACAGTCCCTTACCGATACCGAGTTTGTTCTTGATTTTGCGCACGATCTCCTTATAGAACAGCCGTGCCAGCTCGATATGCGTGCCGCACTTGCCGATCCGTACAAAATAATCGTTGCCGCGCAGCGTTTCGAACAACTCGCAGAAAGCGCCGAATTTTTCGCCGATCTTTTTCACCGATTCCGCTATTTTATCGATTTCCCGAAGCAGTTCGCCGCGGCGGGAAATGCGGTCGGCATACGTTTCGACCTCCTCGCCGCCCCGATAAATTTTATAGCGCCGGAGATCCGTGATCTCCTTTGCGACCGTCTCCTTTAGGCGCGCCAGATCTTCCAATGCGGCAGAAACAACACGGCCGTGCATGCGGTAAATGTAGGAAGCAGCACGGTAAAAACTTAAAATCCGCCCGTAAAATACACTGTACACTTTGATTTTGTCGCTTTTCAGGTCGCTTTCGAAAAATTCTCCGACAGCTGTGACTTCGTTCATCAGCTCGCGGAACGGCTTTGTATAGAAAAGCCCGCCCTCGGGCTTTTCCTTGATTTCGCCCAAAACGGCGCGGCGCACACGAACGCTCGCGTTCTTGAGTTTCGCAAATTCCTCCGCCTGCGCACGGCAGTCTTCCGCCGCCGTTTCGATAAACTGCCCGCACTCGGGGCTGACGAACATACCGACGATTCCGTCGTAAATTTTTGCCAGACGCGTCTGTACGTCCTTGTAAAATTTCGGAGAATAAATATATTCGCAGTACTGCCGCGGCGGTTTAGCAGAAGGGTCGATCCTGTCCGATATATCTACCTCTGCATTGCGCAGAAGCTGCAAAAAATAATCGTCGATGGTCGTCGTTTTGACTTTTTCCAACTCCAGCACCTGCGAAAGCTCGTCGATGAAGGCGTTGAAGGAATCGCTCGGGGTGATTACAAGCACGTCGCGCGGGCCGAGCTTTTCGTTGTTGTACATGAGAAAACTCAAACGGTGCAGCATGATCATCGTTTTTCCGCTTCCCGCGCACCCTTGCAGGATAAAGGAGTCGCGCTCGGGTCTGGTGATGATCTCGTACTGCTTTTCCTGAATGGTTTCGATGATATCGGAGATTTCCGACTGCTCTTTGCGGCTCTTTAATATCTCCTTGAGATACGGGTCAAAGATGATCTCCTCGTCCCGCCCCGCAATCTCCTCCTTTGTGAGGTAATCTTTTAAATTCAGATATTCGTTTTTGAAGTCGAGCAGTTTCCCGTTGCCGGTACGAAGGGCGCGGCGCAAAATCAGCTTATAATTATATTCGTTTATCGCAAACAGAATCTGGCTCTTCTGGTAATATTTCCGCGCAAGAGGCGCACGCCAATCGACGATCTCCAGGTTCAGATCGCCCTTTTTTCCGATATAGTAACTGTTATACCCCTCTTTGTCGTCCACGAGATCCATACGGGCGAAGTACGGTTCCGTAAAGAACCCCTTGTATCCCTCGATCTCCGCGTGCCATTGTTTGATTTGTGCGTTCAAACCTATGATGGCACGGTAATTTTCCGCCGAAAAATCTTCGCCGCGCAACCCTTCCGCCTCTTTCTGCGCGGAAGCGATTTTTTCCTTCAGCTTGTTGATGTAGCAAACTTTCAGAAGGATCATTACCGCGCGGACGTGCTGTTCTTCCGCCGCACGCTGCACTTCCGTATCCAGCAGATCAAGATAGAACTGCTTGTCCGGTTCTTTATGGCTCCTGATAATCTTTTGAAGCGCTTCGTAAGTCAGGTCCGTCATTTTCCACCCGAATCATAAATTTCTTTCACATAGGAAAGTACTATGATTCAGTATACCATATTTATACAAAAAAAGAAATACCTTTGCGAAAATTTTTGCAAAGGTATTTCAAAATACGACGTATCCTATAAAACTGTCGATGAATTATTCCCATTCGATGGTTCCGCAGGGCTTCGGCGTCAAATCGTACAGCACGCGGTTGACACCTTTCACCTCTTTCGTGATGCGGTCGGTGATGTGCTGCAGGAGCGCGAACGGAATATCCTCCACCGTCGCCGTCATCGCGTCGACCGTGTTGACCGCACGGATGATGACGGGATATTCATAGGTGCGTTCTCCGCCCTTGACGCCGACCGACTTGAAGTCGGGTACGACGGTGAAATACTGCCAAACCTTGCCGGCAAGCCCGTTTTTATCGAACTCTTCGCGCAGAATCGCATCCGATTCGCGCACGCATTCCAGCCGCTCGCGCGTAATGGCGCCGAGGCAGCGGACGCCGAGACCGGGGCCGGGAAACGGCTGACGGTAGACCATGTTATCGGGAAGACCGAGCGCCTTGCCGACCACACGGACTTCGTCCTTGAACAGGAATTTGAGCGGTTCGACCAATTCAAATTTCAGATTTTCCGGCAACCCGCCGACGTTGTGATGCGCCTTGACCGGGCCGCTCTCCAAAATGTCGGGATAAATCGTTCCCTGCGCGAGGAATTCGATGCCGTGCAGTTTGCGCGCTTCCTCTTCAAACACGCGGATAAATTCCGCGCCGATGATTTTGCGCTTCCTTTCGGGGTCGAAAACGCCCGCGAGTTTATCCAGGAAACGGTCTGTGGCGTCGACGTAGACGAGGTTCGCATTCATCTGATTACGGAACACTTCGATAACCTGCTCGGGCTCGCCCTTGCGCAGAAGTCCGTGGTTGACGTGCACGCAGACGAGATTTTTGCCGATCGCCCTGATGAGCAGGGCCGCCACGACGGACGAATCTACCCCGCCCGAAAGCGCGAGCAATACCTTTTTGTCGCCGACCTGCTTCTGAATCGCCTTCACCTGCTCGTCGATAAATGCGTTTGCGAGCGCTTCGCTGTTGATGCGCGCCATGTTCTCGGGGCGCTTGTTGTTTTCCATTCGAATATCCTCCGTACTATCTTTTTATCGCTCTCTCTTATCGGCGCGGACGAACGTTTCCTCCACTGCCGTATCGAGGATTTTACTATACAGGAGCGGGCGGCGGTAGGCGTTGCCGTGTACTTCGCTGCGCCGATATTCCCGCAAGAGCGCCAAATCCAGCTCTGCAAAGTACAACCCTTCCCCTTCGGGCGCCTCTAAAAGGCAGGTATCGCGCGGAGCCTCCTCGCCCGGGAGATACGCCACGCCGTCGAACACAGTGGAATGCCCGTTGCAGTCAGGCTGGCCCTTCGGGTAATTCGCCGTCGCGATCGCGCACATATTTTCGTACGCGCGCCCGCGCAGCTGCGACAAGCGGTTGATTTCCATGGGACATGCGTTCGGCACCAGGATGAGTTCCGCCCCTTCGAGCATGAGGATGCGCGCGCTTTCGGGAAATTCGCGGTCGTAGCAGATCATCGCGCCGACCTTGAGTTTCCCCTCCGCCGTATCCAGCTCGGAAACGGGGAAGCAATCGCCCGCCGTCAACACGCGCTCCTCGCCGAAATCGCAGGTGTGCACCTTCGCATACGACAGAACGCGCCTGCCGAAGCGGTCGAAAAGCACAAACGAGTTGCGCGGAGACGGCTCGTATTGTTCCAAAAAGGTTATGCCGACCGCCATTTGCAGCCGCGCCGCAAGCTCGCCGAAGGAATTGACGAAATCCCCGTCCGCCGCAGTCGCGGCAGCCTCCAATGCGTCAACATCCCGCGGAAAGGAATAGCCGCAGCTCCACATTTCGGGAAAGAGCGCGATATCCGCGCCCGCCTCCTTCGCGCGGCGGCACCACTTTTCGCCCTTTTTTCGGTTTTCCGCTTCGCTGCCCGCGGGCAGAAGCTGCAAAAGCGCGATTTTCATAGAAAAAATTGTCCGCTGTGGATAACCCGCCGCTGTTTTACTCCCACTCGATGGTTGCGGGCGGTTTGCTCGTGATGTCGTACACGATGCGGTTGGCGTGCTCCACCTCGTTGACGATGCGGTAGGAGATGCGCTCCAATACATCGTACGGGATGCGCGCCCAGTCCGCCGTCATGGCGTCTACGCTCGTTACGGCGCGCAGGGCGATGACCGGCTCGTAGGTGCGCGCGTCGCCCATCACGCCGACCGTATAGGTGGAAGTGATGACGGCGAAATACTGCCAAACGTCACCGGCAAGCCCCGCCTTGGCGATCTCTTCGCGCATGATATAATCGGCGTCGCGCAGCGTCTGCAATTTTTCCTCCGTCACCTCGCCCATGATGCGGATGGCGAGGCCGGGGCCGGGGAAGGGCTGGCGCTGCACGACCGAATCGGGGAGCCCCAATTCGGTGCCGACTTTACGCACTTCGTCTTTGAACAGATCGCGCAGCGGCTCGACGATCTCCTTAAAATCGACGACGGAGGGCAGGCCGCCCACGTTGTGGTGGCTTTTGATGACCGCCGACGCGCCCTTGCCGCTCTCGATCACGTCGGGATAGATGGTGCCCTGCACCAGATAATCGACGGCGCCGATCTTCTTTGCCTCTATCTCGAATACCTTGATAAACTCCTCGCCGATGATCTTGCGCTTTGTTTCGGGATCGGCGACGCCTTTCAACTTTTTCAAAAAGCGCTCGCTCGCGTCCGCACGGATGAGGTTCATGCCCAGCTTGTCGCGGAAGACGGACACGACTTCCTCCGATTCGCCCTTGCGCAAAAGCCCGTGGTCGACGAACACGCAGGTGAGGTTATCCCCCGCCGCGCGATGCACGAGCGTCGCCGCGACGGCGCTGTCCACTCCGCCGCTCATCGCGCACAAAACCTTTTTGCCCGCGAGCTTCTTTTTGAGTATCTCCACCTGCTCAGACACGAAGTTCGACATCGTCCAGTCGCCCTTCGCGCCGCAGATCTCGTACAGGAAATTGCGCAAAATCATATCGCCCTGCGCGGTGTGATGCACTTCGGGGTGGAACTGAATGCCGTAAATATTCTTTTCCGCGTTTTCAAAGCCCGCCGCAGGGCAGGTCTTCGTCGTGGCGGTGATATGGAAGCCGAACGGCACCTCGCCGACATAGTCGGTGTGGCTCATCCAGCAGATATTATTTTTATCGATACCTTTGAAGAGCAAGCTCTCCGAATACTCGATTTCGCTCTTGCCGTATTCGCGCGTTTCCGCATGGGCGACCCTGCCGCCCAGCTTGTGCGCGACGAGCTGACAGCCGTAGCAGATGCCGAGCACGGGGATGCCCAATTCAAAAATTTCCGCATCCACGTCGGGCGCGCCCGCCTCGTACACGCTGTTCGGCCCGCCCGTGAAGATGATGCCGATGGGCGCGTATTCGCGGATTTTATCGATGCTTGTCGTGAATGGCACGAGGTCGCAGTACACGCCCTGCTCGCGCACGCGGCGCGCGATCAGCTGGTTGTACTGTCCGCCGAAATCCAAAACCAAAACTCTCTGATGCTGCATTTTAATTAAACTCCCTTCTCATCTCCCCCTGCCGCAAATGCGCGTAAAAGGAATGTACCGCTCGGAACGGCGGTACATTGACTGCATCCATTACAGACCGCGGGGGCTGTAATTGGGAGATTCCTTCGTGATGGAAATGTCGTGCGGGTGGCTCTCGATGAGGCTCGCGTTCGTGATGCGGACAAAACGCGCCTTTTTGCGCATCTCGTCGATATTGTGCATTCCGCAATACCCCATACCGGCGCGCAGTCCGCCGACCATTTGGTACACGATGTCCGCAACCTTCCCCCTGTAAGGCACGCGGCCTTCCACGCCCTCGGGTACGAATTTGCGGTTGTTTTCCTGGAAATAGCGGTCGTTGCCGCCCGCCGCCATTGCGCCGAGCGAACCCATGCCGCGGTAGACCTTGAAGTTCCTGCCCTGATAAATTTCGATTTCGCCCGGGCTTTCAAGCGTGCCGGCAAACAGGCTGCCGATCATGACGACGGAAGCGCCCGCGCCGATCGCCTTGACGATGTCGCCGCTGTACTTGATGCCGCCGTCCGCAATGATGCGCTTGCCCATTTTGTCCGCCATTTCCGCGCACTGCATGACCGCCGTGAGCTGGGGCATGCCGATGCCCGCGACCACGCGGGTCGTGCAGATGGAACCGGGGCCGATGCCGACCTTTACGACGTCTGCGCCCGCATCAATGAGAGCCTTGGTCGCCTCTGCCGTCGCAACATTGCCTGCAATGAGCGCGAGGTTCGGATATTTTGCTTTGATCTTGGAAACTTCTTCAAGAACGCCCTTCTGATGCCCGTGCGCCGTGTCGACGGTGATGACGTCGACCTTTGCGGCGATGAGCGCGGCGATGCGCTCCATCGTATTTGCCGCCCTGCCGACCGCCGCGCCTGCGAGCAGGCGGCCGTTCTTGTCGCGAGCGGAATTCGGGTACTGAATGCTCTTTTCGATATCTTTAATAGTAATAAGGCCTTTCAGATAGCCGTCTTTATCCACGATGGGAAGTTTTTCGATGCGGTGCTTGCCGAGGATTTTCTGCGCCTCTTCCAAAGATGTGCCGACGGGCGCCGTGACGAGGTTCTCCTTCGTCATGACGTTATCGATCGGCTGATCGTAGTTGGATTCGAAGCGGAGATCGCGGTTGGTCAGAATGCCGACGAGTTTGCCGTTTTTTGTGATGGGCACGCCGCTGATCTTGTACCGCTCCATGAGCGCGACCGCCTCGCGCACGCTGTTGTCGGGCGCGAGGAAAAACGGGTCGGTGATGACGCCGTGTTCGCTGCGCTTGACTTTGTCGACCTGGCTCGCCTGCTCCTCGATGGACATGTTTTTATGGATAATGCCGATGCCGCCTTCGCGGGCGATAGCGATCGCGAGCTTGCTCTCGGTGACGGTGTCCATCGCCGCGCTCATCAGCGGTATATTCAGACGAATGTCGTCTGTCAGCCGCGTGGACAGATCGACCTCGGCGGGAAGCACGTCGGATGCTGCCGGGATCAGAAGCACGTCGTCAAAAGTCAAACCCTCTTGCACTATCTTGTTCATAAGCATTTCTCCTTAACTTTTTTACTGTATCTGTATAAAATTTTAACGAAATATAAACTGCCGGTGTCTGTGCGCCGGAAAAAGCCTTTACTGCGCACAATAAATCTGCAACTTCATGATGAAATTCTGCAAATTTTTCTGCTCCTGCACGTTTTCGACGCTCAGCCCTTCCAATCTCGCAAGAATGCTTTTGCAAAACTCTACGTCGCCCTTATCGATTGCGGCGGAGGCAAGGAGGGAAACGGCATTCGTCTCCGGAAAAGTTTGCCCCAGCGCGTCGAACGCGGTGTTCAAAGACTTATCCTTTTCACCGTTATAATATTGCGCGGAGGAAACAATGCCCCCTGCATACTGCGCATAGCTGCTGCGGATTGCCGCATTGCCCTGCGTGTCCTCGTCGCGCTCGGCGCAATACTCTGAAAAGCTGGAATCATCCAAAAGCTTTTCCCCGTAAGCCGCCGCATCGGCATAATGGCCGGCATAGTAACTTTTTTCGACGGCGACAGCCAAATCGGAAATCTCGCCCGTCCGGTCGTAGACAGCCACACTGTAATAGGCGCTTACGCCGTTCATATCCAACGAATCGGTGAACGACATCATCGCCGCCGGAGACGCGAGGCTGACCACCCCGAAGAGGATAAGGGCAAAGGCGACCAAAAGCGAGAAGGTCGCCGCCGCTGTTTTTAAAACGAGTTTACCCAACAGTTTCACCCCGGCACCCGAGCAAATTTTTTATTCCGCCCGCGCGCTTACGCACTCCTGTGATAAGTATTTTATCCATTCTATCACAGCGCGGGAAAAAAATCAACTTAATTTGTGAAAGTAATCATTTTCGTGCCGAGAAAAAAATAAAATACAATAGAAATTTTATTGGCAGGTAGAGTCCATGAAAAAATTTATTCTCTCATTCCTCGCAATTTCCGTCTGCCTGGCGGCAATGCTCTTCGGCGGATGCAGCGCACAAGCCGACCTTTCCGATTATGTTTCGGAATTCCGCAGCGACATCTACATAGGCACGCAGGGCGAATATTCCGTATTCGCAAGTTATTCGCGGCGCGAATATCCCTACACGGCAGACGGCAACGTCGGCGATATGAGCGATGTCTTCGAGATCGCGCTCACCGCGCCGGATAACACAAAGACGTATTCTGTCCGCTATTCGCTCGGCGGAAAGGAATATTCCTCCGAACTCTCCTTCGACAGCGTGCGCCTCGTACACCGCTGCTCGCAGACGCTCCCGGCTCCGGAGGAAACGACGATCTCCTTTACGATCGCGGTCGCCGACGATGACAGCGCTGAACCGATCGCCGTTTCGGCTACGAGCATTAAGACGGAAAAAACTCTGCAACTTGCCGACCTTCTGGAGAAAGTGCGCACGGCGGAAAGCGATCGCTTCGCTGCACTCACCTCGGGCGGCTCCTTTGCGGGCGAACTGTATGTGCGCCTGCTGTACGACAATGAACGCTGTTTCTACTACGTCGGACTGACCGACCGCAACGGGAACACCTATGCCATGCTCACCGATGCGGAAACGGGCGAAATCATTGCAACGCGGGGAGAATAAACTATTTAATCGCAATTATATCAGACATAGTACTTGATATTATTTCAAAAAATCCATTAAAATGTGGTTTTGAACGTATAAATATTCGTCCTTAATTTTAACACGCTTTCCGCCGACAAGGTCGAAATATTCCTTGTTTTTGACGAGAGCCTCCTCGAAATCGAGGACGAATTCCGAGCCGAATTCGCGCCTGTATGCCGCGATGTCCAGCCCCTCCTCCGTACGCAGAGCGAGCATGACCTTTTCAAACTTTGCATCTTCACCAGTGATCTCCTCGTCGGAAACGACGGGATAATGGTCGGACAGAATGCACTTGATATAGTCGTCTAAATCGCGCGTATTCGTAAAGCGGCGACCGCACATAAAGGAACTCGCATCGACGCCGAATCCGATGTACTCCCCCCTGCGCCAGTAATTGAGATTATGGCGGGATTCAAACCCCTTCTTTGCAAAGTTCGACACCTCATATCGCTCGAATCCAAGCCGCTTCAGATAGGCGCGGGCGCTGTCGTAGAGCGCCGCGACCTCGTCGGCATCGGGCAGTTCGCCATTGAGATAGTCGGTGTAAATTGGCGTGCCGTCCTCGGGGGTGAGTGCGTACATAGAGATGTGCGAAACACCCTGCTCCGCAGCAAGGTCGATCGATTTGCGGATATCCCCACTCGTCTGCCCCTTCAGTCCGATCATGATATCTGCACTCTTATTGACATCGCCGAGCAAGCGGCAGGCTTCAACAAAATCTGCCGCGGTGTGCCTGCGGCCGAGCTCCTCAAGCTGCGCATCGATCGCCGTCTGCAACCCGATGGAAAAGCGGTTGACGCCCGCCCTCTTGTAGGTTCGGATTTTCTCCTCCGTGACCGTACCGGGGTTCATCTCGATGGTAACTTCGGCATCCGGTGCAAGAGTATAGCAGGCGCGAATCTGATTCATGCACCCGACGATCCACTTCGCGTCGATCACCGAAGGCGTTCCCCCGCCGATATACACGGTATCGAAAGTTTTATTTTTCAGCTCCGACGACCGGAGTTTCATCTCTTTATAAACGCACGCCATGTAAGCATCGGCAAAGCCGATCTTCCCGGGATAGGAAGTAAAATCGCAGTAACGGCACTTGGACGTGCAAAAGGGAATATGAATGTAGATCCCTGCCATATCAATTTACCCTCACTTTTAGGCAATTATGCCTGACATAATACTCTGAAAATTACCAAAAATACCGCTGATTACGGATTCCAGCGGTATTTTTCCATATCGACGTAATAAAGCCCGTCTCTTTGAACAGCTTCGACGCCCTCCCTCTCCAACAGCTCTTTTTGCACCTCGGCGCCGCCGAAGGCAAAGGCGGGAGCGAGCCTGCCCTCGCGGTTTACTACGCGGTGGCACGGCACGACGCCGGGGAGCGGGTTGACGTGCAGCGCATATCCTACCGCGCGCGAGGAGCGCGGACTTCCGCACAGGCGCGCGACCTGACCGTAGCTTGCCACTTTTCCGCATGGGATCCTCTGCACCGCCGCATAGACACGGCTGAAAAAATTATCCCCTTCCGCTCCGCGCTTCATCATTCCCGCACGGGAATCCGCATCAAAAATTACGGCGCTCTGCGGAAAATTTTTAATGTAAACCTTCCAATAAATCGGCTCGCCGCAGACCTCGTCCGTGCATTCTTCTTTGAGGGTATAACCCATGCGCTCATAAAACTTTTCCGCCGGGATCGAGGAATCGACCTGCACAAAGGGAGATGTTTTTTGTATCTCCCTTTCGGCAAACCGCAGGAGAGCTGCACCCACGCCTTCGCCCTGCACATCGGGAGAAACGAACAGGCGATGCACCTCCGCGCCCTCCGCCGTAACCGTTCCGATGATTGCACCGCCGCGTACGCAAACGTAACATTTACCGTACTCGACGGAGGACAGAATATTTTCTGCCGAATGAAAATCGTGAAATGCGCCGACGATTTTTTCCGTATAATATCCCGTATAACACGCATCGATCGTGCGGGATACCAACTTGAAAATTTCCTCCGCATCGGAGCGGCGCGCTTTCCGTATCTGAAATTTACTCATTTATTCGTCTTCAAGATGGACATAAACACCTCGGACGGGACTTCGACCGAACCGATGCTGCGCATGCGCTTTTTGCCCTCTTTCTGCTTTTCGAGCAGCTTCTTTTTGCGGGTGATGTCGCCGCCGTAGCACTTGGCAAGGACGTCCTTCCGCACCGCTTTGACCGTCTCGCGCGCGATGATCTTTCCGCCGACAGCCGCCTGAATGGGAATCTCGAAGAGCTGGCGCGGGATTGCCTCCTTCAGGTTTTCCGCGAGTTCCCTGCCGCGGGGGTACGCCCTGTCCTTATGCACGATCATGGAGAGCGCGTCGCACACGTCGCCGTTGAGCAGAATATCGAGCTTGACAAGTTCGCTCCGCTCGTAGCCGATGAGCTCGTAATCGAAGCTCGCATAGCCGCGCGTGCGCGATTTGATTTGGTCGAAAAAGTCGTAGATAATTTCGTTGAGGGGCAAGGTGTACAAAAGTTTGACCCGCTTTTCGTCGAGATAGGTCATATCCTTGAACACGCCGCGCTTATCCTGGCACA
>ERZ1643247.165-NODE-165-length-89612-cov-6.862066_pt1 | contig 89612 bp, 90 predicted proteins | sample MGYA00579264_ERZ1643247 | MGnify/ENA primary metagenome ERZ1643247 (study PRJEB29033, sample SAMEA4952262) | chicken gut metagenome | biome: Broiler Chicken; feature: Gastrointestinal Tract; material: Caecum | place: Ireland | collected 2018 | study: Broiler... | reverse complement strand
TTTGTCTTCTGTCCACGAACCGGAAGTCCTTTTCTGTGACGGATACCTCTGTAGCATCCAATCTCCTGCAGACGTTTGATGTTCATCGCGATCTCACGACGAAGATCACCTTCTACTGTGTACTCTGTGTTGATGATCTCGCTGATGCGGCGAACTTCATCGTCTGTTAAATCACGTACACGTGTATCCGGATTTACATTTGCTGCTGCAAGAATCTTGTCAGCGCTTGTTCTTCCAATTCCATAAATATAAGTAAGACCAATTTCTACACGTTTCTCTCTAGGTAAATCGACACCCGAAATACGAGCCATGTGTGCACCTCCACTAAAATTCTTATTCGAATCAATCCATCGTTACCGCAGTACGGTGAAATGACTAACGTGTCTCTCATCGAATGCTCTTTTCAAAATTCAAAATAATTCTCTTAAAATAAAATCGGTAAACTTCCGTTTACCGCAGCCGCTTATTTAAAAATATAATTGCCATGACGGTAGCAATGTCGTACAATACCCATCCCGGGTACCGTAACCAATGACACAACAAAAATCAAGTATCTTCCTTAATCCCTGACCGCCTGGGCGGTGCCGAACTAATTCTTATCCCTGTCTCTGTTTATGTTTTGGATTTTCGCAAATGATTCTGATTGCGCCTTTCCGTTTGATGACTTTACATTTCTCACAGATAGGCTTAACTGATGCTCTAACCTTCACGATAAACTCTCCTTTCCAAAACGTTCAGCGAATATTATAGCATTTCTCTATACAAAAAGCAAGCACGAAAATGCCAAAAGTCGGCATAAATATGCCTTCTTTCACGGGTAAATCGTACAAAGCCTTCTTGTCTGTCTCACGTCTGCCCTGAAGTATCCTGCTCCGGAGCATCAGGACGATCATTTCTGCAGATGATCCTTTTACTTATCTCTCCAGATAATTCTGCCTTTTGTTAAATCGTATGGGGAAAGTTCGATGGTCACCTTATCTCCAGGCAAAATCTTGATGAAGTTCATACGTAATTTGCCGCTGATATGACCCAGCACCTGATGGCCGTTCTCCAGCTCCACTTTGAACATGGCGTTCGGAAGCTTCTCCACTACCTTTCCTTCTACTTCAATAACATCTGATTTTGACATACTTTAAAATCCTCCTGCTTTCTTTACTTGCGCTCTCCCGCTGCCAGCACCGCTTTTTTAATCTGCATATCCGCGTCGGCTGACTGAACCAGTGCCGGGAAAGCGTCTGCCATTTTCTCAGAGCGCATCATCTGAATATGTTTCTTTTTTTTCATTTTCGGATTGGCAAGGAGTCTGTGGACGCCGTCGCACAATCCGACCATCTCGCCATCCTCGCTGACGATCATATAAAGTCTGCCTTTATCATGTCCGCAGAGTGAGGTAGCAAAATAACCTGCTTTATATTCTATCATATATTTTCTCCGTTACAAGCAAAAAATTCTAAAAAGTAAATTTAATTTATCTGTTTTGTTTTATGAAAACTGCCCATATTCCGCAGAAAACTCCCTATTTCTCTTCCGGCAGCATAGTAAGAATCTCGCATCCGTCTTCTGTGATGGCAATGGTATTCTCATAGTGAGCGGAAAGGCCTCCGTCCCTTGTGACGACAGTCCAGTCGTCGTCCATCCACCACACGTCACAGGTACCTGCATTGATCATCGGCTCTATGGCAAGAGTCATACCTTTCTGAAGTCTTGCGCCCCGCCGCAGGCGGACAAAGTTTGGTATCTCCGGCTCTTCGTGCAGTGAAGTTCCTATACCATGGCCTACCAGATCGCGCACAACGGAAAAACGATTCTTTTCAGCATAAGTCTGGATTCCTCTGGCAATATCAACTAAATGTTTGCCCGGTTTTGCATTTTTTATTCCCTCAAAAAAAGATTGCTTTGTCACATCAATGAGCTTTCTCGCCTCATCGCTGATCTCTCCCACGCCATGGGTCCTCGCTGCATCCGAATGATATCCTTTATAGATCAACCCGGCATCCAGACTGACAATATCGCCATTTTTGATATAACGCCGGTCTGACGGAATGCCATGAACCACTTCGTTATTGACAGACACACAGATGGAGGCCGGATAGCCGTTATAATTTAAGAAATTCGGGATACATCCAAAGCTTCGAATCATCTCCTCACCCAATCGGTCAATGTCCTTGGTAGTCATTCCTTCTTTCAGTTCTTTTCCCAGCTCATAGTGGACCTTCGCCAGAATCTGACCGGCAGTCCGCATTAATTCAATCTCATGTTCGCTCTTGATCGTAATTGACATCGTTTCTCCCCTTGTGTTGTTCTAAAATGATTTTAATTCATTTGTCTATAATAATCGGAATCTGTTATTCTGTCAAATGTAACTAATGTGCTGACACCTTCATCCCGCCCGGTAAAAACAAACGTGTCAGCACACCAGGAAAAGCAGGACCGCCATATGCGATCCTGCTCTGTTTATTTTGATTATTTTCAGAATTATTTCTGATTTTAACCAAGCACTGCTGTAATCTCATCAAACACAACCTGAATATCTTTTGTTCCATCCACAGTCAGAAGGGCTTCCTTCTTATTATAATAGTCGATAAGCGGCTGGGTCTGTTCATGATATACCTGCAGTCTCTTCTTTACAGTCTCCGGCTTGTCATCTTCGCGGAGAACCAGTTTCTCACCGCATACATCGCAGATGCCTTCCTTCTTGCTAGGAAGATTTACGATGTGATAGGTAGCGCCGCAGTTTAAGCATGCTCTTCTTCCGGACATTCTTTCAATAATATTCTCATCCGGCACATCCACGTTGATTGCGTAATCAATTTTTTCATTCTGATTATTCAAAGCGTAGTCAAGAGCCTCTGCCTGCGGAATATTCCGAGGAAAACCATCCAGAATGAATCCGTTCATACAGTCTTTCTCTTTGATTCGGTCGATGACCAGATCCACCGTCAGCTCATCCGGAACCAGCTCGCCGGCATCCATATAGCTTTTAGCTTTCTTACCCAGCTCTGTATTATTTTTGATATTCATTCTGAAAATATCACCGGTAGAAATGTGCGGAATCCCGTATTTCCCGGCAAGCATCTTTGCCTGGGTTCCTTTTCCTGCGCCCGGTGCGCCTAACATAATAATCTTCATAATATAACCTCCAAACCTGATGCTTTACACTGCCTCAATGTTCTTGGTGGCAACTACGTCTACTCCGGTTCCGGCTACATTAGGAATAATAACATCGCCAATCTTTACCGGTGCTTTCACGATGACAGGTTTGATTTCCTCTAAGATATCGAAAATCTTTGCCTTCGGGATAACTTCCTTTGTCTTTACGGATACTGCTGCCAGATTGCCGCCTTCCACTCTCACGATGGAAGTTACGGTACGGGTTGGGTTTGTCACTTCTTCTCTTGCGTATTTCTCACCGCGGGCACAGGTATAGCCTGCCACGTCTTTTACTTCACCATTCTCCATTGTAACTGTAATCTGACATCCCAGAGGACATCCTATACATGTCAATTCTCTTTTTTCCATGATATCCTACTCCTCCTCAATCTTTACAGTGATGGTCTTCAAGCCGTCAAAGTCTTCCAGCGCTTTTTTCTTCAGGATGATCTGCTCCATCTCTCCCGGAGCCATAACCTGTTTCTTACGATGCTGTACTCTCTCATCATTAAAGTAAACGCTGATGTAGCTGTCTTTGAACACGTTGCCCACACGGAAACGTACCGTCAGCAGATCTGCCATGTTGTCCATATGGATTGATGTAGGAACAGTGTAGCGTGCGCCGTCTGTTGCCTTGATCTCGATAACTTCTCCGGACTTCTGTACATCTTTGCCGTAGCGCTCTTTTACGTACTGGGCAGCGTTTTTTCCTGCCAGAGCGGCTTCCTCGGAAACGTAGTCTACCAGGTCATGTACATGAAGTACGTTACCGCAGGCAAATACGCCTTCCACGTTGGTCTCCAGGCTCTCATCAACGATCGGGCCGTTGGTGATCGGGCTCATCTCAACCTCTGCCTTCTTGGACAGCTCGTTCTCAGGAATAAGTCCAACGGAGAGAAGCAGGGTATCACAGTCGTAGTGCATCTCTGTGCCTGGAATCGGTTTTCTGTCCGGTCCCACCTCAGCGATGACAACGCCGGTCAGACGGTCTTTTCCTTCAATGTCAATAACCGTATGGCTTAAGTACAGCGGGATATCATAGTCATCCAGACACTGTACGATATTTCTCTTCAGACCGCCGGAGTAAGGCATAACTTCTGCCACGCACTGTACTTTTGCGCCTTCAAAAGTCATACGTCTTGCCATAATCAGTCCGATATCGCCGGATCCTAAGATGACAACTTTCTTACCTGGCATAAAGCCTTCGATGTTCACCAGTCTCTGTGCGGTACCTGCAGAATAGATACCTGCCGGACGATAACCAGGAATGTTCAGGGCTCCACGCGGTCTCTCCCGGCATCCCATAGCCAGGATGACAGCCTTCGCCTGGTACATTACCATACCTTCTTCACGGTTCATCACGGTCACAACCTTATCATGGGAAATGTCGCAGACCATGGTATGTAATTTATATTCGATATTTAATTCTGCAGCCTGTTCGATAAAGCGGGCAGCGTATTCCGGTCCTGTCAGCTCTTCCTTAAATGTATGAAGGCCGAAACCGTTGTGGATACACTGGTTCAGGATACCGCCAAGCTGGTTATCTCTCTCGATAATTAAGATACTGTCGATTCCTTCTTTTTTTGCAGAGATTGCAGCAGCAAGACCTGCCGGGCCTCCGCCGACAATTATGACATCATATGATTTCATAGCATTATTCCTCACTTTCTTTCAATCTTAGTCTTCTTTGATCTTTCCTACTAACATATTGGAACCTTCACCCTTCTTGGTGATTTCTGTCATAGGAATACCAAGCTCTCTTGAAAGAATTTCCATTGTTCTTGGAGTACAGAAGCCTGCCTGGCAGCGTCCCATACCCTGACGGGTACGACGTTTTACGCCGTCTAAGGATCTTGCTCCGATCGGACGGTTGATGGCGTCCACGATCTCGCCCTCTGTTACCATCTCGCAGCGGCATACGATGTTGCCGTACTGAGGATTCTTTTTAATCATTTCGTTCTTTTCTTCCATGGAAAGGTCTTCCATATGAACGATTCCTTTTCTCTTCGCGATAAAGTTCTCATTCTTCGGGAAGTTATATTTATCCTGAATCAGTCCAACCAGCATCTCTGCGATGGCCGGAGAACTGGTAAGACCTGGAGACTCAATACCTGCCGCATCGAAGAATCCCGGTGCATCTGCAACTTCTTCCACGATAAACTCATGATGTTCTTCATGGGCACGAAGGCCGGCAAAAGAAGTGATGACCTTGTTCATTGGCAGACGGTCTTTTGTCAGATGGCTTGCTGATGCCTTCTGTACCAAATCGTCGATGATCTCCTGTGTAGTGTTGACACCTTCTTTGTCCTCAATATCTGTTGCGGATGGTCCCACAAACATATTTCCATGGATAGTCGGCGCAGTCAGAACACCCTTGCCCATTGGACCCGGCAGAGGGAAAATCGTTGCTTTGAAGTAATCACCCAGCTCTTTATCCATGAGCAGATACTCACCTTTACGTGCAACAATCTTCATCTTCTTATCGCTTACCATGTTATGCATAACATCAGCATAAACGCCGGCTGCATTGACAACAGCCTTTGTCTCCAGAACGCCCTTGTTGGTGTCAAGCTCATAATAGCCGTCTTTCTTTACGATATTCTTCACTTCTGTCTCAAATTTAAATTCCACGCCATTGACAGCGGCATTTTCACCCATGGCAATAGCCAGATTAAACGGACAGATGATTCCGCCGGTCGGAACGTAAAGAGCAGCTACGGCATTCGGAGTCAGATTTGGTTCCATCTCAAGCAGCTCGTCTCTTTCCACGATTCTTGCATCCGGCACACCGTTGGCATTGGCCTGATCCAGCAGAACATCAAGCTTCCCTCTCTCTGATTCTATCGTACAGACAATCAGAGAACCATTCTTCTTGATAGGGAAATCCAGTTCCTCTGCCAGCTGATACAGGAGTTCATTGCCCCGCACATTCAGCTTCGCCATCAGGGTACCTGGCTTACAGTCATATCCCGCATGAACAATACCACTGTTTGCTTTTGAAGTTCCGGATGCCACATCATCAGCTTTGTCAATCACACAGACATTTGCCTGATATTTTGAAAGCTCTCTGGCAACGCAAGTGCCGACAACGCCGGCACCAATTACAATAATGTCATACATGTCTTTTTACCTCCATTTGCTTTGCCCGCATGATAAAAAGCCCGTCTGCCTATTCAAATCCGCAAAATTTGTTACAAAATTACCAGAGTGCATCTGATTTGTGTATAAATTTCATGCAGATTTCCCGGCCAGACAAATCCAGCCGCTGTCTGCGTTGGGCGCCGCAGACAGCAAGTTAGATATAGTATTTGTACATAAAACAGCCATCAGGTCTACCAATTGCACAAAATCGCGCAAAAAAACCACATAGTTTTTTCATAAAATATACAAATAAGACTGGCTTTTATCACTCGTTTCTATGCATATATATTACCGCATTTTCTCCAAATTGTAAATTATACATTTTTTACAAAATGCCTAATGAAACCCCTTATACTTATGCAAAAATATACATTTTCTCAATTCGTCATTAATTTATAACTAAAAAAGCACATAAATCTTCAAATTTTTTTGTACTAATTTTTATTTTTTGTATATTTTCACGCCGGCAAATCAAATAGAAATTCAGTTTTTTGTTAATTTTATAACATTTTCTTTTTGTTATATCTTCTTTTAGCAGCAATAATAACACAAAGGCCAGCGCCCATTACCGTCATGACGATTCCGACCATCATCCCCGGTGTTCTATAAGTGAGAACAACGCTGTGACTTCCTTTCTCCAACGGTATTGCCATAAACATGGTATTGGCCTGCAGAATCTCTGTTTCTTTTCCGTCCACCCGGGCCGTCCAGCCTTCCGAGTACGGAATGGTGAGACAGAGAATCTTATCTTTTTCCAGATTGATCTGACCGGTTATGCGGTTTGTTCCGAGCTGTATATTTTCCAGCACATTTTCTTTCCTTTCACGAATTCCTTCTTCATATCCGTCCATCGTCTGTCCGAGAATCTGAAAATCATTCACTTTATAATTTCCCTGCCTCGGAAAATATATGGTGATCTTATCCATCCCGTTTTCACTATATCCCAGATTGATCAAAAAATCAGATTTTCCTATGGATCTTGCAAATCCGGGCATCAAATAAAGGAGATTCTTATTTACAACAGGCTTACCTGCAGATTCAGCTTCTATTTTGATCTCCACCTGTTTTCGCGGCATTGTTTTGCTGCTGAAGCTGAGTTTTTTGATCAGAACGGCAGTCTCAGAATTGGCGATCTGATTTTTCAGCTGCAGTGTGATATGTCCGTGCTTTTTTCTAACATGAAAAGTATTTCCGTCAAATATGACGTCTTTCTGCTCTTTGATCTCCCATCCTATTTCTTCGGAACCGGAAGAAGACGTTTGTTTCTTATAATCCGGCAAATCGTTCTCCAGCAGCACGCTGTGCAAAATCGAGCTCTCTTTTTCCTGACTGTTCAGTTTCTCATAATCCGATCGGCTTATATATCCGTCATAGGTATACCCCAGAGGCAGTGCAAACATATTTTCATACACTTCGTATGTCTCCGCACCATATTCTGTGTTGACATTACTTTCCCCTAGTTTTTTATAGCCATAGGGAACATTTCCTTCCTCACTGCTTCTTACAACATAATATTTAACACTGGCAAGAGAATTTAATATGGTCCTGTCATCTAAATTCCGGTAATTATAGTCATTTTTATTATTAATTCCCATCTCTTCGAAAAACTGAGCCGGGCGCTTATCGGCAAGACTCCAGTAGTAATGTGTGGACATAAAACCACTTTTTAAGGTTGAATTTCTTTCGATGGCATCAAAGCTTCCCGAATATCTTGCCAGCCCAGGGTCATTGCCAAGAACTGTTCTCAGCGCCGTATCCGCCGGCGCATCAAAAAAAGCTTTCACATTTTCTTTTTCCATAAAGTCTGCGGATCCATTGTAACCGTTTTTGGAAAAGTTATAAAACGCGTTTGTTCCGACCGAAACGACTATCACTGCAAATAATACCAGGGATTGCAGCCATATTTTTCTTCTCCCCAACATCTGAAAAATAAACAGAAGAACTAAAATACAGCTCATAAAAATGGCAGCCACTGAAATTACAATATCCGCCGATCCATTTTGCCATCTGATCAGATATCCGATGACCGCAGCGATCAGAACAGCCATTCCTATGAGTTTTTTCCATCCCGCATGAAACAAATTATTCCATTCAGACGCCGTAATACACGCCATCAGCATCGCATAACCAAACATCCAGCGATTGGAGGAGTAGGCAAATCCGTGAAAGATCTTTCCGGCCAAAGGCAGACACATAACGAGCGTCAGAACTATGAAAAGTGTTTTCAGCTCCCTCTTTTTCTTTTTGTCCATAAACAGAAGAATCAGACAGAATACCGCGGGCATAGAAAACGCCATGAAAGTATGATGCATTCCCGGAACTGTTAATGCGCTGAAGAAGGCCGCGGGCAGATTGGTGTAAAAGTCAGAATTATATAACAGCTGTATGCCTGACTGCTCCGACATTCTCTCTGTCTGCATCAGCAGTTTTAATACAGGAAAAAGCATGATTCCGGAAAGACAGATTCCGGTCAATGTATATCCGGCCGTCTGCAATAATTTACACACGATTGTTTTAAAATCGTGTACCCCATATTTTGTGAACAACCGGACAAGAACGTACACAATAACGTTGCAGCCAATCATATAGAAAAAATAGAAATTGCTGACTGCGCTGATACACACCATCGCAATGAATAAAGCCGGAGATTTTTTCTCTAAAATTTTCTCCACCCCTATAAGCATGAGCGGAAGATAAATCATCGGATTAAGAAAATAAGGATGATGCAGCCCCATGACAAAAACATAACCTGAAAACAGATAAACAAAAACTGCTGCCAGCATCCCTGTACTGTTTATCAGCCAGTTTTTCCATCCTGTTTCCCTCTCTTCTCTTTTGTTCCTGTATCGGCAGAAAGCATACAGAGAAAGCCCTGCCAGGTACAATCTGAGAATAATCAGCGCATCATAAAAATTTACCATATACCTGTCCGGCACAAATACCGACAAAAGACATAGAGGGTCGCCAATCACATAGTAATGCAGCGTTGTGATAATGTCGCTTCCATAGCCGATGCACTCACTCCAAAGAGGGATGATCAGCCTGTGATTTTCCAACAAGTTTTTAGCGATTCCCTGCAGCCAGTCCGAATAAAACTGCAGTGCCTTATAATGCTGCGTCCATCCGTCTATACCCCATATCAGTGATTTTCCTGCTGACCAGAACTGCTGAAATACAATAAGACACATGGCGGCAAACACAAGGGTATAAAGGCCAAGGTAGAACAAATTCTCTTTTTTCTTACTGTTCATTTTCTTTGGCCTCCTTTGTCATATCTTCCTCTATATTTGTTTCTCCAATCAGAAAGATTGGTCTGTTTTTTGTCTCAATATAGGTTTTTGCCAGATACTGTCCCAGTATCCCAATACAGAAAAGCTGAACGCCAGATACAAAGATAATGATACATGCGAGAGAAGGCCATCCTGAAGTGGGATCTCCAAAAGCGATTGTTCTGACAATAATAAATAATATCATGATCAGTGCGATGAGACAGAAAAGTATTCCCAGCAAAGAAGAGAACACGAGAGGTACGGTGGTGAAAGCGAGGATTCCGTCCAGCGCATACACCAGGAGCTTCCAGAAGGACCATTTTGTCTCGCCGGCCACTCTTTCCACATTTTCGTATTCCAGCCATTTCTTTTTAAAACCAACCCAGCCAAAAATACCCTTTGAGAAACGATTTTTCTCCGGCATGCTGAGAATCGCGTCGACTACTTTTCTCCGCATCATCTGAAAATCTCTCGCGCCATCCACAACGTCTGTTTTGGACATACGGTTGATCATTCTATAAAACAAACGCGCAAAAAACGAGCGGATAGGAGGCTCTCCCTTCCTGTCAACGCGGCGGCTTCCCACACAGTCAAATCCTTCTTCTGTGATGAGACGGTACATTTCCGGAAGCAGCGACGGGGGATCCTGTAAATCCGCATCCATAATCACAACATAGTCTCCTTTTGAATATTTCATTCCCGCATATATCGCAGCCTCTTTCCCAAAATTTCTGGAAAAAGACAGATAACGAACCTTTTTATTTTCTTCACTTAATTTTTTCAGCACCGCAAGGGTATTATCTGAGGAACCGTCGTTTACAAAAAGATACTCTACATCCACCGGCATCCGTGATGTATATTTCTCTGCTTCATTGAGAAAAATTTCTATGGTTGGCTCCTCATTGTAGGCCGGCACGATAATTGATAAAAATTCCCTTTTCATCTTCTTCCTCCTGTATTCAGACAGCAAATAAAAAGTATGTTTTATGATATCCCATAAAAACTCAAAAATTTTATCTGTTGTCCTATATTACAATAATATTTAGAATTGTACTCTCTTGCTTTTATTATTGCAATAGCTATCTATTATATGAAAGAAAAATAACATATCGTTATAAAAATGAAAGAATTATAATACAAAACAGCCGTCAGATTCTTCCTTCCAATCAAGACCAGTGGATGTGCAGGAAAATCCTGCATCCACGCTGTCCTGACTGAAGGCCTCATCTAAACGGCTGCCTTAAAATATATTTTTCAAATTAATCACTTAAAAATCCTGTGTAATGTCTTACCAGCATCTGTGATTCAATCTGTTTGATTGTCTCCAGTACAACTCCGGCGATAATGATCAGAGATGTTCCACCGAAGGAAACGTTTGCTCCAAAAACTCCATTGAAGAAAATAGGAATCACTGCGATGATACACAGACCGATTGCTCCAACAAAAATAATGTAATTGAGAATCGAATTCAGATAATCAACAGTTGGCTTTCCAGGACGAATACCTGGAATAAAACCGCCCTGTTTCTTCATGTTATTTGCAATCTCCAACGGATTAAATGTGATGGATGTATAAAAATATGCAAATAACACAGTGAGGAGCAGATAAACAACCAAACCAACAGAACGCTCCGGATGCTCCGGATCACACCAGTTTGCCTGATTCAGACAAGCAAAAATGAATCCTGGAATACCATCCGGGTTTGCCCCCACAAGCTGCTGTATTACCAGCGGAAACTGCAGCAATGAGGATGAAAAGATAATTGGAATAACACTGGCTGTATTTACCTTGACCGGCAACACAGAACCCTGTCCGCCAATCTGCTTTCTTCCCTGCAGCTTCTTTGAGTACTGAACCGGAATACGTCTCTCCGCATCATTTAACAGTATTGTCAATACAAAAGTTCCAATAATGATAACCAAAATCACTGCCACCGCAATCACGATACCGCCAATCTGTTTTCCCTCTATAAACTGTTGATACAGACTGTAGAGGTCTCCCGGAATACGTGAAACGATGTTGATAAGGAGGATAATAGAGATACCATTTCCCACTCCCTTATCGGTGATCTGCTCACCCAGCCACATAACAAATACGGCGCCGGCTGTCAGACATACAACCATCTCGATAACAATCAGCGGACTGAAATCGGATAACAATCCCTGACGTCCAAATCCAATGGCGAGACCGGCACTTTCCAGAACTGCCAGAGCCAGTGTCACAAATCTTGTGATATTGTTTATCTTCTTACGTCCGTCTTCTCCGTCCCGGTGCATCTCTTCCAGCGCCGGGATGGCAATAGTAAGGAGCTGAATGATAATCGACGACGTAATGTACGGCGTTACATTCAGCGCAAATACGGACATAGACTCAAACGAGCCGCCAGTAAAGGAATTCAACAGGTTAAAAGAATCTCCCAGCAGCGAATTCAGATACTCGCTGATGCGGGCGCTGTCAATTCCCGGAATCGGCAACTGACTGCCCAGCCTTGTTATGATCAAAATGAAAAGCGTAAAGAGAAGCTTTTTTCTGATGTCCTTTACTTTCAGAGCGTTTCTGAGAGTTTCAAACATTAGATCACCTCAGCTTTTCCACCAGCAGCTTCAATCTTAGCAATCGCGCCTTTGGAGAACGCATTTACCTGAACTGTAAGCTTCTTGCTTAAATCTCCATTTCCAAGAATTTTTACACCATCAAAAGAGTTCTTTACCATTCCTGCCTCTTTTAATGTTTCAATTGTTACTACGCTGTCTGCCTCAAATCTCTCCAGATCGGAAACGTTGATTCCGATGATTTTCTTGGAGTTGATGCAGGTGAATCCTCTTTTCGGGATACGTCTGTATAAAGGCATCTGACCGCCTTCGAAACCTACACGGACCTTTCCGCCTGAACGGGATTTCTGTCCTTTCTGTCCTCTGCCTGCTGTTTTGCCATTTCCTGAACCGTGTCCACGGCCTACACGAAATGCATCGCTGTGTTTAGAACCTGCAGCAGGATGTAAATTGGATAAATTCATTTACGGATACCTCCTTATCTGCAACTAAATCTCTTCTACTTTTACGAGATGTCTAACATGCCAAATCATGCCGCGGATGGCATCATTGTCAGGCATTTCAACTGTTTTGTTTAATTTTTTAAGTCCCAGGGCTGCTACTGTTGCTCTCTGTTTTGGGATAGCACCGATAGGAGACTTAACTAATGTGATTCTTAATTTATCTGCCATCTTCGTTCCCTCCTTTTAGAGCTCGTCAACGGATTTGCCGCGCAGTCTTGCGACTTCCTCCGGTGTTTTCATAGCTTTCAGACCTTCGATCGTAGCAAGTACAACGTTCTGTTTGTTGTTGGAACCCAGTGCTTTCGCACGGATGTTTCTGTATCCAGCCAGCTCCAGTACGGCACGGGATGGGCCGCCGGCGATGATACCGGTACCTTCCGGAGATGCTTTTAACAGTACGGATGCACTGCCAAACTTACCAATAAACTCATGTGGAATGGAACCCGCTTCATTTACAGGTACCTCAACCAGTTTCTTCATAGCAGCTTCTTTTCCCTTGCGGATTGCTTCAGGGATTTCGATTGCTTTTCCTAAACCAGCTCCAACATGACCGTTTTTATCACCAACGACTACCAGTGCAGCAAAACGCATGTTACGTCCACCCTTTACTACCTTGGTAACACGTTTGATTGACACTACTGTTTCCTGTAATTCTAATTGACTAGCATCAATTAATTCACGCTTCATGTTTTTTCCTCCTTGTTAGAAATTCAGACCAGCTTCACGGGCTGCTTCTGCCAGAGCCTGAACTTTGCCCTGATAAATGTATCCGCCTCTGTCAAAGACAACTGTTGTAATACCTTTCTCCAGCGCTCTCTTGGCAATAACTGTTCCCAGGTATTTTGCTGCAGCAACATCGTTGGTTTTTTCGAGTTCTGCCTTTACGTCCTTCTGTACTGTAGAAGCTGAAACGAGAGTATGCTGAGCGACGTCGTCAATAATCTGAGCGTACATATGATTGTTACTTCTAAATACGGCTAAACGTGGAGTAGAAGCGGTTCCGCTGATACGGTTACGAAGTCTTCTATGTTTTTTAACACGTACTTCACTTCTTGATTTTTTACTAATCATTCTTACGTCCTCCTAATTATTTCTTACCTGTCTTACCAACTTTACGTCTGATAACCTCATCAGCGTATTTGATACCTTTGCCCTTGTACGGCTCAGGTCTTCTCTTATCTCTGATCTCAGCTGCGTACTGACCAACTTTCTGTTTGTCGATACCTTTGATCGTGATCTTGTTCTGTCCGTCCAGTACAGATTCCAGACCTTCCGGGTCTTCCATTTCTACCGGATGAGAATATCCGAGGGAGAGGATAAGTTTCTTACCCTGTTTCTGTGCTCTGTAACCAACACCGTTGATCTCCAGAACTTTTTCGTATCCCTTTGTAACACCTGTTACCATATTTGCGATCAGGGTTCTTGTAAGACCGTGTAAAGATTTCATTTTCTTTAAGTCGTTCGGTCTTGTAACTACTACCTGATTATCTTCCATTTTAATGTCCATCTCTACAGGAAGACTCTCTGTCAGAGTTCCTTTTGGACCTTTCACAGTCACTACATTGTTCTCTGCGATGGTTACTTCAACACCGGCAGGGATCTCAATAGGTAATCTACCAATTCGTGACATAGTGCACCTCCTTAGATTGTCGGAAGAGACGAGTATGTCTCTTCTGTTTTCAGCAGTTTATTTATATATTTAAATCTATAATCCGGCTGCCGCTTTCAAAGCGGCGCCCGTCAAATATGAGCTTTCGCTCAGTTCAGACTGTTGTCCTTCTGATTACCATACGAAAGCAAGAACTTCGCCGCCCACGTTCATGGAACGAGCTTCTTTGTCTGTGAGTACGCCTTTGTTTGTGGAAATGATAGCCACACCTAAACCGTTGAGTACTCGTGGAAGGTTCTCAACGTCAGCGTAAACTCGAAGTCCCGGTTTGGAGATTCTCTTAAGACCGGAAATAATCTTTTCATTTTTATCTGCACCGTATTTTAATGTGATACGGATTGTTTTAAAAACACCATCTTCGATTACATCGTAGCTTTTGATATATCCTTCTTTTAAGAGGATATCTGCGATGGCAAGTTTCATTTTAGATGCCGGAACATCTACTGTATCGTGTTTTGCAGTATTTGCGTTACGGATTCTTGTAAGCATATCTGCAATAGGATCGCTCATTGTCATATTGGTTTTGCCTCCTTCCTGATTCTCTTGGTTTACCAGCTTGCTTTCTTAACTCCAGGTATCTGACCTTTGTATGCTAATTCACGGAAGCAGATTCTGCAGATTCCGTATTTTCTTAAATAAGCATGTGGACGGCCACAGATTCGACAGCGGGAATATTCTCTTGTAGAAAATTTCTGTTTGCGCTGCTGTTTAATTTTCATTGCTTTTTTAGCCATTAGAAATCCTCCTAACTATTTTGCGTACGGCATTCCGAATAAAGTAAGTAATTCGCGGGCTTCTTCATCAGTGTGAGCGGTTGTAACGAAGATTACATCCATACCTCTGACTTTTTCTACCTTATCGTACTCGATTTCAGGGAAGATAAGCTGTTCCTTAATTCCCAGTGCGTAATTACCTCTTCCATCGAAAGCGTTAGGATTCACGCCTCTGAAGTCACGTACTCGCGGTAAAGCAAGGTTAATCAGACGATCAGCAAATTCATACATTTTCTCGCCTCTTAAAGTTACTTTACAGCCAATCGGCATTCCTTCTCTTAACTTGAAGTTCGCAACTGATTTTTTTGCTTTACAGATAACGGCTTTCTGACCTGTGATAATCTGCATGTCGTTTACAGCCGCATCCAGTAATTTATGATTATCTTTCGCATCACCAACACCCATATTGACAACAATTTTTACGAGCTTTGGAATCTGCATTTCATTTTTATAGCCAAACTTTTTCATCATGGCAGCTTTAATCTCGCTGTCATACATTTCTTTCAGTCTACTCAACTTTGTCAGCCTCCTCTCTTAAATTAGTCAATAACTTCGCCGGTGGATTTTGCGAAACGAACTTTTTTACCGTCAACAAATTTGAAACCAACTCTTGTCGGCTGACCTTTATGAAGAAGCATTACGTTGGACACGTCAATCGGTCCTTCCTGATGAATGATTCCGCCAGCCTGGTTCTGCATACTTGGTTTCGTATGTTTGGTAAGCATGTTGACGCCTTCCACGATGACTCTGTGGTTCTTTATGTCAACTGCGATGACCTTTCCTTCTTTATCGATATCTTTACCGGCAATCACTCTTACCATATCGTCTTTTTTAATCTTCTGAGCCACGAAAATACCTCCTTATAATACTTCCGGTGCTAAGGAAACGATCTTCATAAATTTCTTTTCACGAAGTTCTCTGGCAACCGGTCCAAAAATACGTGTTCCTCTTGGGTTCATATCATCTCTGATAATTACTGCAGCATTTTCGTCAAATTTAATATAGGAACCGTCTTTACGGCGAGCACCTTTTTTCGTACGAACAACAACGGCTTTTACCACGTCGCCCTTCTTTACAACACCGCCTGGTGTTGCATCTTTAACCGTAGCAACGATGATATCACCGATATTAGCATATCTTCTTGTTGAGCCGCCCATAACACGGATACAAAGCAGTTCTTTTGCTCCTGTATTGTCAGCAACTCTGAGTCTAGATTCCTGCTGAATCATGCTGTTTCCTCCTTCCGTGCTAACTATTTAGCTTTTTCAACAATCTCGACAAGTCTCCATCTCTTATCTTTGGATAAAGGTCTTGTCTCCATTACTCTTACTCTGTCACCGATTCTGCACTGATTCTCTTCATCATGTGCTTTTAATTTATAGGTTCTTTTTACGATCTTACCGTATAAAGGATGTTTCACATTATCAGTAACGCTGACAACGATAGTCTTATCCATCTTGTCGCTTGTTACGAGACCTACACGAGTCTTTCTCAGGTTTCTTTCCACAACAAATTCCTCCTTCCCGATTACTCAGCATTCTTCTCAGCGATGATACCCTGGATTCTGGCAATGTTTCTTCTGACTTCTTTGATTCTGCTGGTGTTATCTAACTGATTTGTTGCGTTCTGGAATCTTAAATTAAATAATTCCTTTTTAGCAGCTACTAATTCCTCATTAAGTTCTGCGATGGATTTTGTTCTTAAATCTTCTACATACTTAGTTGTTTTCACTGTTATCACCGCCTTCTAAATCTTCACGAGAAACGATTTTACATTTTACAGGCAATTTGTGCATTGCAAGACGTAAAGCTTCTCTCGCTGTCTCCTCAGGTACTCCAGCAACTTCAAACATTACACGACCTGGTTTAACTACTGCTACCCAATATTCCAGTGAACCTTTACCGGAACCCATACGGGTTTCAGCTGGTTTCGCTGTAACCGGTTTATCCGGGAAGATTTTAATCCAAACTTTACCGCCACGCTTCATATAACGTGTCATGGCAATACGGGCTGCTTCAATCTGGTTGGATTTGATCCATGCCGGATCCTGTGCTACCAGACCAAACTCACCGTAAGTAATTTTATTTCCTCTTGTAGCCTTTCCAGTCATGGAACCACGGAACTGTTTACGGCGTTTCACTCTTTTTGGCATTAACATTATTTATCGCTCCCTTCCTTAGTTTCCTTTGTAGGAAGTACCTCACCATGGTAAATCCAAACCTTTACACCTACTTTTCCGTAAGTAGTATCAGCTTCGGCAAAACCATAATCAATATCTGCTCTCAATGTCTGCAGAGGAATTGTTCCCTCGCTGTAGAACTCTGTACGCGCCATATCAGCACCGCCCAGACGTCCGGAACAGGATGCTTTGATACCTAAAGCGCCGTTTCTCATTGTTCTCTGCATGCAGGACTTCATAGCACGACGGAAGGAGATACGGTTCTCCAGCTGCTGTGCGATGTTTTCTGCAACCAGCTGAGCATCCTTATCCACATCAAATCTCTTAACCTCTTTGATTTCGATCATGAGCTTTTTGGATGTGAGTTTCTGAAGCTCTTTCTTTAATTCCTCGATTGCGGAACCGCCGCGGCCGATAACGATACCTGGTTTAGCGGTGTGAATGATGAGTTTTAAGCGATCAGACGCTCTCTCGATTTCCGTTCTGGAAATTCCAGCGCTGTATAATCTTTTTTTGATATATTTTCTGATTTTATCGTCTTCAACAAGATTGTCTGCAAAATCTTTCTCTGCATACCATCTTGAATCCCAATCCTTAATGATTCCGACTCTTAAACCATGAGGATTAACCTTCTGTCCCATCTGTAAACCTCCTTATCTTTCATCCAGAACGATGGTGATGTGGCACTGTCTTTTCTCGATTCTGTACGCTCTGCCCTGTGCTCTCGCTCTGATTCTCTTCATTGTCGGTCCTTTGTTCGCATAACACTCTGCGATGTAAAGGTTCTCTTTGTTCATTCCGTTATTGTTCTCTGCGTTGGCAATGGCAGATTTCAGTAACTTGCCAATGATTTCAGATGCGTATCTTGGATTATATTCTAAAATACCCAAAGCTGTCTCCACGTCTTTGCCTCTGATGGCATCCAGTACGAAACATGCTTTTGTCACAGAACATCTTGCATAAGAAAGCTTTGCAGATGGTCTTGTATCTTTATTTGCATTTCTTTCTCTCTTAATCTGGGATCTATGTCCTTTTGCCATGGATGAACCCTCCTTTCAGGCTGTCAAACTATCTAACTTTACTCTTCTTCTCGTCTTTACCATGTCCTCTGTAGGTTCTGGTGGAAACAAATTCTCCTAATTTATGTCCAACCATATCCTCTGTAACATATACCGGCACATGTCTTCTTCCGTCATGTACGGCAAATGTATGACCTACAAATGTCGGGAAAATCGTAGAACGGCGGGACCATGTTTTAATCACACTCTTGTCGCCGGACTTATTCATCTCATCTACTTTTTTTAATAAACTTTTATCAGCAAATGGTCCTTTTTTCAGTGAACGAGCCATGTGTTACCTCCTTATTTATTTAACGTTCTTTCCGTCTCTTGTTCTTACAATCATCTTATTAGACTGTTTGTTTTTCTTTCTGGTCTTCAGGCCGAGAGCCGGTTTACCCCATGGAGTACATGGACCTGGACGTCCGATACCTGCTTTACCTTCACCACCACCGTGTGGATGGTCATTAGGGTTCATAACGGAACCGCGAACTGTAGGACGGATACCCATGTGACGTTTACGTCCTGCCTTACCGATGTTGATCAGGTCATGGTCAATGTTTCCAACCTGTCCGATGGTTGCGCGGCAGTTTAAGGATACCATTCTCATTTCACCGGATGGAAGTCTTAATGTGGCATATTTGCCTTCCTTAGCCATAAGCTGTGCGGAGTTACCGGCGGAACGAACCATCTGTGCTCCTCTTCCCGGATGAAGTTCTACGTTGTGTACCTCAGTACCAACCGGGATGTTAGCTAACGGCAGGCAGTTTCCGATGTGGATCTCTGCGTCAGGACCATTCATGATGGTTGTGCCGACTTCCAGTTTATAAGGTGCGATAATATAGGATTTTACGCCGTCTGCGTAGCAGATCAGTGCGATATTAGCTGTTCTGTTCGGATCGTATTCGATAGCAACAACCTTAGCCGGAATACCGTCTTTGTTTCTCTTGAAATCGATCATTCTGTATTTTCTTCTGACTCCGCCTCCGCGATGTCTTACTGTAATCTTACCCTGATTGTTACGACCGGAGTTTTTCTTTAAGGAATAAGTCAGGGATTTCTCCGGAGTAGTCTTTGTGATCTCAGAGAAATCAGAACCGGTCATATGTCTTCTGGAAGGTGTATATGGGTTATATGTTTTGATTCCCATTACTGTCTCTCCTTTCGTTTCCGAATATTTAGTCTCACGCTTCTATTGCGTATAATGTCTCGTCGTTTTTACAGACCTTCAAAAATCTGAATATCTGCGCTGTCCTCAGTAAGCTGAACGATTGCTTTCTTTCTTTTTGCAGTCTTTCCGTAAACCATACCGCGGCGTTTTTTCTTTCCGTCCAGGTTCATGGTGTTGACCTTAGCAACCTTTGCGCCTTCGAACATTTTCTCAACAGCCTCTTTGATCTGGCTCTTGTTAGCGTCCGGATTTACATAGAATGTATATTTTTTCTCTGCCATAGCAGTCATACTTTTTTCTGTAACGACTGGTTTTAAAATGACGTCATAATATTTTAAATCTGCCATTATGCGTATACCTCCTCAATCGTTGCAACTGCTTCTTTGGTAACAACAATTGTATCGTATTTCAGGATATCGTATACATTGATGTTATTAAGAGCTGCAGTTTTTACTGTTGGTAAGTTGTTAGCGGACTTAACCACAACATCGTCTTTCTCTTTTGTCACGATTAAAGCCTTCTCAACTTTCAGATTATCTAAAACTGCTTTGATTCGTTTTGTCTTGATCTCCGGTAATGTGAGCTCTTCTAAAACGATGAATTTATTCTCATTTACTTTCTCAGATAAAACAGACTTCATAGCGAGCTGTTTCTCTTTTTTGTTCATTTTTACGGAATAATCTCTTGGCTTCGGTGCGAATACCATTCCGCCGCCAGTCCACTGTGGTGCACGAATGGAACCCTGTCTTGCGTGACCTGTTCCTTTCTGTCTCCATGGTTTTCTTCCGCCGCCGCGTACTTCGGAACGTGTTTTTGCGCTCTGTGTACCCTGACGTTTATTAGCAAGCTGTGCTACAACAGCCTGATGAATTAAATGTTCATTAACCGGCACTGCAAAGATAGAATCGCTTAACTCGATTGTACCAACCTGAGCACCTTCCATATTATAAACAGATACTGATGCCATTTGTAAGTTCCTCCTTCCTTAAGCGCCTAGGCTTTTACTGATGTTTTTAATGTTACTAAAGCTTTCTTCGGTCCAGGAACAGAACCCTTTACCAAAATAACATTATTCTCTGCATCTATTTTAACTACTTCAAGATTCTGAACAGTAACTTTTACGTGTCCCATCTGACCAGGCATCTTTTTGCCTTTCATAACCTTGGACGGATCAGATGCCATACCGTTGGAACCTGCGTGACGATGGTATTTGGAACCATGAGTCTTAGGACCGGTATGCTGTCCGTGTCTCTTGATAGCACCCTGAAAACCTTTACCTTTTGAAATAGCAGTTGCATCTACTTTGTCGCCAGCCTCGAATACGTCGACTGTGATCTCCTGACCCAGTGTATAGTTCTCTGCGTCATCCAGTTTAAACTCTCTTACAAATCTCTTTACGGATGTGCCTGCTTTTTCAAAGTGACCTTTCATTGGTTTGGTGGATAATTTTTCTCTCATATCCTGGAAACCAACCTGTACAGCGCTGTAACCGTCGTTCTCAACTGTTTTAACCTGTGTTACCACACATGGTCCAGCCTGTAACACTGTAACCGGAATTAATTCTCCATCTTCTGCGAAGATCTGAGTCATGCCGATTTTTGTTGCTAAAATAGCCTTTTTCATTCTGTCTTCCTCCTAATTTCTACAGCGGATTGCAGCAGCTGCCGCAATCATACTAGTCTACAGCGGATTACCCAATATCAACCCGGGGCAATCATACTAGCCATAGGACATAAATTATTTGTTTTTCATCTTGATGTCGATGTAGACACCTGCTGGCATCTCAAGTCTTGATAAAGCATCAACCGTTTTCTGCGTAGGTGTGATGATATCAATCAATCTCTTGTGAGTTCTCTGCTCGAACTGTTCTCTGGAATCTTTGTATTTGTGAACGGCTCTAAGAATGGTAACTACCTCTTTCTTAGTCGGCATCGGAACCGGTCCGCTCACCTTGGATCCTGTTTTCTTGACAGTTTCGATAATGCTTTTTGCAGATGCATCGATTAATTGATGATCGTACGCTTTTAACGTGATTCTCATAATTTGACTTGCCATAAAAAAAGTCGCCTCCTTTTCGCACTTTTCATTCAGTACGACAAGCGGTGACTGTACACTCCTCCGTGTGTATCATACTTGATACCACACTGCGTCTCTACGCATCTGTAGATTGTATCTATTGTACAGTGACTTGTCGCCAGTATCTTGACTTGACATTCGCTCCACGGAAAACCTGCGCCATGCGCAGCAACCTCACGCTTCATCGCTATCATGTCACACAACATGTTCTATTATACACATATTTTACAGGAAATCAAGCGTTTTTTAAAAAAAGTTCAGCCATGCGCCTGGCATGTGCAAAAACACCCGGAAAGCTTCTGCCCTCCGGGTGCTGCCATGCATTCTTCTCTGCTGTGCATTCTCTCTGTTATATGCATCCTTTTATATAGAAGAAATATTTAATCCTGCGGATTCACCAGAACATATCCTCCGGAGTTCGCCGTGCTGGAGAAATAGTGAGTCTTTACCGAGGAGGTACATGGAATCATGTATTTTACGATTTCTTTTACCGTCGTATATTTTATCCTCTGATTCTGTCCCGACCATTTTCTCTGGGAGGAGTCTGCCACAATGACCTTACCGGTATCAGTGAGTCCCAGAAGAACCATCGTGTGCTTGCTGCGGGACCATCTGGTAGTGGTCTTGCTGCTGAATCTTCCATTGCGCTGGGTACGGTTATTGGTTTCTATGACCACAACATTTCCGGTTTTCAGATGCTTCTTTATCTCTTTTCTGGCACTCTTATTGGTAAATGTACGAACATACTTTGTATCTATTCCGACAGATTCCAGAACATGGGAAATCCCGTACATAGAAACCGGCATCTGTTTCATGATCGTCTTGCTGTAGTTTTTATTCCACACTGCTGCCCCAAAAACTTTTTTCTCAACGACATCTCTCACCTTCTGCGGCGTATAGTTTCTGTACTTCTTCGTGTATCCGGAGAGCACCGTGGTCAGGGAACTCACAGCGCAGCCATGGAGCGCAAGATATTTATCTTTCTTCCACGGTTTCTTATGCTGTCCGAAGATAGTGAAGTTCCTGACGCCTTTATCTCCGTTTACCGCCACTGTGATCTGACCCACATCGGAGTCTGAAGGCAGGCTGACTTCCGGCGTCGTCACCGCTTTGGCCTGTGCCGCCGCCGGCGCTGCCAGCGACAGCGCCAAAGCGAAGGCCAAAGACCGAATTACTTTGTTTCCTGTGTTTCTTCTTATTTTAAATAGTCCAGTCTTATTCAATAGTCCAATCTCTCTTTTTATATCTTTTTATAATGCAGTTTTTATTTTTAGTTCCTGATATGCAGGCAAAACATTTCCTCTGTATCATCCCTGCGGATTGATCAGGATATATCCGCCGCTGCTGGATTTTCCTCCCCAGTAGATGGATGTGGAGGTAGCATTGGTGCACGGGAACATATATCCCAGCAGCTCGTAAAGTGACGCATACTTAATCCGCTGATTATCTCCGAAGATACTGGAGGAACGGTCAACGGAGTCTGCCACGATCACCTCTCCGGTATCTGTCATGCCCAGCATGGTCATGCAGTGATAACCGGTGGTCCATTTGTTGGCGGTTCCGCCGAATCTGCTGGTGTTGTCCACAATAAAGATAACCGGGTTGCCTGTCTTTAAATGCGCCTCAATCTCTGTCAGTGCGCTGGCGTCATCAAAATCTCTGACCAGCTTGTATCCCACATGGTAGTTGTCCAGCACCTTTGTCATACCGTAAAGGCTGATCGGCATCGGACGGTCCTTGCTGGCGTTCGTATCCTCTTTGCTGTAGTTTCTCGTCCAGTCATCGCCAAAGAGACTTCTCTCCACGGTCTCCACCAGATACTTCGGATCCTGTGTGTATCCGGCGTAAGCGCTGAGCACGGTGGCCAGGGAAGAAGCGGAGCAGCCGTGTCCCTGCATGTAATGCGGGAAAATCTGGCTGACATTGTCTTTTCCGTTCTGCTTCCATATATTATATGTTCTGCTAGTCGGATAGCTGTTGATCGTCACCGTCAGCTTATCTGCTCTGGTATTGGACGGCAGATCTGACTTTTTGGTGGTGATGTTATTTGGGTTTATTACCTTAAGCTTGTAAGAAAGGACAGCCTTTCCGGTCTTGCACTGGATCGTCGTATTACCTTTCTTGATGGCCTGTACCGTACCGTCGGCAGCGACTGTCGCCACATCCGGTGAGGAGGAAGTCCATGTGCAGGAATTGCCCGTATTGAGGGCCTCCACCCGGTAGGATGTTCCTATGACCGCTTCGCTGACCGCATTGTTAAGACTTGCCACATAAACTTTACATTTAATCTTTCTTCCGGTGGAGGTAACGCAGACGATGGTTGTCTTTCCCGTCTTTTTGCCTTTTACCACGCCTTTGGAAGATACCTTCGCAACCTTTGTATTCTTGGAATACCATCGAACTGCTTTCGCATTGCGCAATTTCAAGGTGTATTTGTCTCCGTGAGCAAGAGTCAGTTTCTGCTTATTAAATCCGATAACGGTAACTTTACACCGGTAAACACGGTTTTTATATTTAGCCTTCACATAAGCAGAACCGCTCTTTAAAGCGTATACCTGTCCTCTCTCATCGACAGAAATCACTTTTTTATTACTGCTGGACCATTTTACCTTTTTGTTCTTAACCTTACGAAGCTTCAGCTTCTTTGTTTTTCCGGCCACCATAGTTATGCTGGTTTCGCTTAACTGTGTCGGTTTTCTGGCAGCACAGCCACTCTGAGCAAATATCACAAAAGCAGCCGCAAAGATCAACAGTGCCAGATAATGCTTTCCAAGTTTCTTCATTATTATTCTTCCCCCTTTACTGTTGAAAACTCTCCCTCTCTGAGCGCCGGACCGCGTTCTCTCAACAAAAACGAAGTCTCCTTTGCGCCTGTACTATTTATTGATCCTGTTCTATAAATTGATTCACATAATTGTAAATCATTTTATTTACCTTATCAGAAAAGTGAAGCTGATAACTGGAGCTTTCTCTCATATAACGAACATTCGTCGTCCTATACTTCAGAGCATATCTGTATGCGCTCTTTTTATGGATCAGCCCCTGCTTTTTAAAAATGTTTTTGTAAGTATCCACATAAGATACATTTTCAAACGAGGATTTAGCGATCAGGCTCTTCATCTTCTTGTTAAAGCGAACCACTTTGTCGTTGGTCACCGAGTTGCCTCTGTAATACAGCGCACTGTACACCGGATTCATGGATGTAATATAAAAATGATCCTCCGGATATTTCTTAATATAATTCTTCTTGTATAATTTCCAGTATTTCTTAGCCAGTGTCTCCGGACTTGCTGTCACTTTTTTTCCATTTACCCGGGTGGAAAACGGATTAACTTCCGTCTTATAAAGGTCATTTAATCCGGAAGAAAATACAACATTCTGCCGTCCCTCTTTATCAACTACACTTTTTATTTTGGAATCAGCCTTTAATACCAGGTCATACCCGCTGCCTCTTGCAGCATAGCAATCCCGGTAGGTAAGATACAGATATCCTCCGGAAACTCTTGCTTTATTTCTGTATGCCGTTCCGTTGGGTGCTTTCATATTCAGATCCTGATAGATCAGAACCGTCCGGGAATCACCTACCCATAAAGAAATGTCATCCTGCGTATCTACATTCTCTGCAGCCTGCGCCGTCATACCGCCGCCAAATAAAACGGCTGCTGCCATCAGCGCCGCCACAGTCCGCGTTAACCAATTTTTATTCATAATTTTCCTTTCTGTCTCATATTAACTGTCATTTTTTCCGGCTGATGCTTTCCGCATCATTTTTCTCCAAAAAGGAGGAGCCGGAATATCCAAAATCTGCGAAGAATATATCTGGCCGACACAAAAGATCCCGCCACTCCCAGAAGGAAGCACAAGATCACAACCAGTATATTCGGTATATGCAGTATGTTCCACAATAGCAATCGCAATACCGTCTGCACGGGATCTGACAAAATATAGATATCCATACTGCTCTCGCCCAGCGTTTTCAATCCCGCGGCAAGGCCTCCGGTAAACGTGCCGAACCAGAGAGATAGAATAATGCAGAGTATGCTCCCTGTCACAGAAGTAATGAATTCTGCCGCAGAAAAGCCTCCGTACAAAGCAGCATTACATCCAAGAAACAGTGCAGCCGCCAGAGCGACACACCATTTCTTTTCTTTCCAATGCAAAAATTCTTCATAATGTTCTCTTATACAGAGTCCTAAAATAAAGAAAAACAAATACTTTGGCGTCCGGATTCCCCAGTCAAAAGAAAAAGCAGCCGCCGAGAGTATAAAACTCAACGCGAGCATCGGAAGCAGCACTCTCCTCTTCACAAAGAACAATGCCGTTACCGATACCCAAAAGAGAGTGTACAAAAACCACATGGTAGTATTGGGATTAATCCCGATCACCAGCTTCCAGGCCGCGGAAAAATCATAGGGATTTCTGGCAAAGCGAGATAAAAAATATTTTAAAGGCATATAGAGAATACCCATGACAAAATACGGAAGCAGGAGTCTCAACATTCTGCTCTTGATATAACGGATATATTCCTCCGCCTTTGTGTACTGCAGGATCTTTACTGAAACAAAACCAGACAGAACAAAAAACAATGGCATATGAAAACTGTAAATCACCTCAATGAGCACATCCACCGCTGTGTTGGTCACCCCGGTCTGTTTCAGAGCATGGCCCAGTACGACAAGGAGAATTCCGATTCCTCTTGCAATGGTGATCTCATCAAAATATTTTCTGTTTTGCTGTGTCATATTTTCCATCATACTTTCCCTTTATTATTGCCCTCTATTGTTACGGCCTGAATCACATTTTCTATTTTTGATACAAAACTGTTGTAGCGCAGCACCTTTTTCAGCCACTCGATCGCCACTGAAAGAACGAAATTATCCAAAAGCAGCACAAGAACGGTCAGCCACCAGAAACGGAAGGAATAAGAAAAATCTTCAAACCATCTGGCGCGGATAAAGTTATGCAGTAAAAATATATTCATCGAATATCTTCCAAGCACAGCCAGAATCTCCCGCAGGTAAGGAATACCTGTCAGAAACAGCCAGGTAAACACAATCACCGCCAGCGGCGTCACACTGTCCGTGATATTTTCATGAGCCTGTCCAAAATCAGAATTCTTGAGCCACACAGTTCCCAGAATAAGCACTGCCAGCAGCGCAAATTCCACTGTCCTGGTAGCCGCTGTCCCTGTATGAGGAATCCTCCACCGTGCAATCCTTGGAAAAAGATTTTCCTGCGCGAACCAGATCCCCAGCACCATGACCGGAAGGTAACGCACAAGATTGGACATCTCCAGCGACAATGCCATCGGAAGGAAAACACTTAAAGAAAGGGTAAGAAACGCGCCGCACCGCCGGTATATATAATACAGCAGCGGGAGAAGCATAATTTCCACAAAAGCCAGACTCAGATACCACCAGGTTCCAATCAGTGTAGGCGTCCCGAACAAATCAGCCAGACCAAGAAAATCCAGAACCACATGGATGATCCGCGTCAGTCCCTGTCCATATACTTCAAAGCTGTCCGGCGCCCACAGGGCACAGCCCAGCACCGCCAGAATAAAAACCGGCCAGAAACCTGCAAGAATCTTCCATATTCTCCTGGCGGACATCCCCGATAGATTACTTCTGTCAAACTGTCCATTGTCATAAAGCCGCTTCAAAGCCAGCGTGATTCCATAAGCGGAAAGAAACACAAAAATTCCCACACACACTTTGGACCAAAGCGCCAGAGAAACCACAGTCCCCTTTGAAAAAGGCGCAAAAGAAACGCCATGCGCTTTGAAACTTACACCTGTCACATAACAATGATGGAAGAGCATCGCAATAATTGCAACGCCCTTCACAACATTTGTATCTTTTTTAGAAAACTGCATGTTTATAATCTCCTCTTCCCCAAAAGAACGGATTATTCATCAACAGAAAAAGGATTTGTCGGGAACAGAGCCGGATCTGTCGGGTCTGTCTTTCTTGAGCTTTTCAGTTTCCCTGTGGAATCTTTTAATTTAACAACTCCGAAAGGCCCTTTATTATTATTCTTTACAATATTAACCCACACACGCTCTTTTGTATTTGTCTTTGTAGCGACGTCATAAACAATCTTGGCATTTACTGCCTGCAGGCGGACACAATAGGAAGTATTGCTGCTGCCCAGTGTATTATAGTAGTCTGCGATTAAAGACTTGTTGTTTCCATATTGTCTGTAAACACTGCTGTGAATCAGTGTCGGGGTACCCGCGATCCGGACAGCCCACTGATATTTACGGGTTGTATTGTTCGGAACATGTACCCATCTCTTGGCTGAAGTTTTCATGAGGAAAAAGTGTCCCCTCGGCGTTCCGTTCGACTTGGCTGAAGTGGAACAGATAACCGTCTTAGCCGGGATGATATATTTTTTGGACTTCTTATCATACAGATAAAATGTCAGATTATGCGTCTTTGTGTTGATTTCGATGGTCATTTTACTCTTGATACATTTGTTGTATCCCCAGTCTTTAAATAAGTTTGTGGAAAGAGAACCATCTTCATTGAAATAATATTTGTATTTTTTCTTATCTCCTGTATAGCTTTTTAATTTCTTAAAGCCTTTTTTTCTGGCCTTGCCGTTTTTTAAATAATATCTCTTGCCGTCGACTTTTTCCCAGCCGTTGGCGTCGCTCTGGAATACGCCGTCAACATAGTATTTTCTGTCCTTAACTCCGGTGAATGGCTCTCCATTTTCATACAGGATCCCATTATATTCTCCGCTGCCGGTGAAAGCCGTCTCCTCGGCCTGCACCCTGGTCATCTTCTGTACATTTCCCGGCACAGCGGTAAAGCTGAAAGCATACAATGCCGCTCCCGCCATGACACCTGCCAGTACTGTTTTTTTCATGTTCATTGTTTTCATAAAATCCTCCTCTAATTTTTTTAATATACCTACTCTATCCTCCCGACCAGAAAAAGTCAAGCAAACCTCTTTCTTAATTCTTTCGCTTTTTCAACGATTATTTCTTTTTCGTAACTTTTCTTTTAAAAAACAGAAAAGAAGCGAATACCAGAGGCATAGCATAAATAATCGGAAATGCGTATCTTGGATGCCCTTTGATAACCGGAGCCAATACAATGATCGCATCGCTCAGCAGAAGGGGCATCAAAACCATGACTATTTCCGGTATTCTTTTTCTTATGGCACCATAACATAAATAAATTAAAATCAAATTAAAAAACGCCATGCTTGCCAGCAGCCCAAAAACAGGCAGCGAAAAGAGCACTTTATTGAATCCTGTTCTCCATTTATCTAATTTTTGAATGACCGGTATCTCGTGTATTCCCAGTTCATCTGCCAATTCTTTCGCCGCGGTTTTCTCCGGCGCGGTCGTATCATAAAGGGTATTATTTTCCACCAGCGGATATACCAGATAATAATTTTGATTCATCGTCGCCTCAATATAGGTGACCGGATGTTTCAATCCCTGTTGTATCCAGACCATGAAATAATTTTTCAGATCATCCATGGTTGCCTCTTCTTTATATGTCGCCTTCACCGGATCCGATATCTTGGGATCATACCGCTCTGCCAGTTTATTATAGCCAAGAACCGCCTTGATCGCCTTTTTTTCTTTTTTTGTCACCTCGTCCCCATGATCTCTCACGTAACGCGCCGTCTGCTGAAAAGGCAGCGATAACGCCTCTTTGATACTTCCGTCTTCAATCTGATAATGATGGACCATAGCGCTCTGCAGGCCGGACGCAGCGCCCGCTGACAGGACAAGGACTGCAAATGCCGTCAGAACAACTTTCGTTCCCGCCTTTTTCCTGTTTTGTATCACAAGCATAATGAGTATCAAAAGAATCATCGGATATATGACGTATTTCCCGTTATTTCTGAAAAGCACAGAGCCAATTATCGAAATACCCAAAAGAAGAAGATGCTTTTTCTTCATCCAGTATTCCTGCTTTAACACGATCATATATACAATCTCAATCACAAAAAGAACGATAAAATAAGAATAAATCGTATCTTTTATAATCATTCCAATGTATTGCGTATAATATGGCGAAACCACAGCGACGATTACTGTAAGCGTCCTCAGCCATACCGGGGCAGCCAGCTTTCGCATCGTTTCAAGCATATAGGCCATGATCAGCGCAAATAACAAGGTCTGCAAAAGGACATACAAAAACAGTCCCAGATTTCCGCTTCCAAACAGCTGCCCTGCTTTTTCTGAAAGTCCTGCCAGCACCGTATGCGCCGGCGGATGATGTGTCGTGAACTTTTGAACTCCAAAAAACTGGAGCATCTGATTCCATACATCAATGCACATTGTTGCCGGATACGATAAAAGCAGATTAGGCAGCCAGCACACAAATAAACCTGCAAAAGAAATCATAAAAGAATGCTTTGCATAGAGACTGCGCCAGCGGCTTTTTTCAGCCGGCCGCCAGTCCCATCCCGACTCCAGAAAAGCCGACAGCAATGCGGCCAGTCCTGCCAGCAGCCAGGTCACCCCGGCAATATACACAATGGTTTTTACCGCTTGTCCGGCTCCGGCATGGAGCAGCGCCAGCGAATCCACTCTCCGGAAACTTTCTCCCATTGCCCAGATAACCGCCAGAAAAAAGCAGATGACATATAAAAACCAATCTCTCCTCGCTTTTTTGCTGTGCAAATATTTCTCAAGTATCACCAGGGCTGCAAAAACAGCTGTCGCGGCCGCCATGGTTCCCGTCAGACTAAGCTGAAAATTATAAAATATGTTCAGCATGCGGCTCCCTCCGGCCAGGGCATTCAGCTCTTCCGGCAATTCAAACCGCATGCATAACGCAACTGCAGTAATAAAGCACATGATCAGACGAACAATCATTTATCTGTCTCCTTTCCAACCTTCCCATCACTGTCCCACGCAAACGATTATACATACTTCTGCGAAAAAAGTCATCCTCCATTTTTAAATTGCTATAATTATGTTTGTATGATAAAATAGACACATTGTTTTTCAGGGGTTCTGGCAACTCACCACTGCCCCCGCAATAATATAAAAGGAGAAATCAATATGGACAAAATCGCAGTATTAATTCCCTGTTATAATGAAAGCAAAACCATAGAAAAAGTAGTTTCAGATTTCAGATCAGCCCTTCCGGAAGCCGTCATCTATGTTTACGATAACAATTCCACTGACGACACTGCCGCACTGGCAGAAAAAGCCGGCGCTGTCGTAAGGCACGAGTATCAGCAGGGAAAAGGGAACGTGATCCGCCGGATGTTCCGGGAAATTGACGCGGAATGCTACATCATGACCGATGGCGATGATACATATCCCGCCGAATATGCCCGTCAGATGACCGATCAGGTTCTCGAGAAACATGTTGATATGGTTGTCGGCGATCGCCTTTCCTCCACTTATTTTGAGGAAAACAAACGTCCGTTCCATAACATGGGCAACACCATCGTCCGTCAATCCATCAATTTTTTATTCAAAAGCAAAATAAAAGACATTATGACAGGATACCGGGCATTCAGTTATCAATTTGTAAAAAGCTTTCCTGTTCTTTCCAAAGGCTTTGAAATCGAAACGGAAATGAGCATCCATGCTATTGATAAAAATATGTACATTGAAAATGTCATCATTGAATACCGTGACCGCCCGGAAGGCAGCGAATCCAAATTAAACACATATTCTGACGGACTTAAAGTTTTATTTACAATCCTGCGGTTGTACAAGAACTACAAGCCGTTAAACTTTTTCAGCATTATCTCTTTGGTACTGACGATTATTTCTGCTGTATTTTTTATACCGATCCTGATCACCTATGCCAATACCGGACTGGTTCCTAATTTTCCAACTTTGATCGTCTGCGGATTTATCGTAATGGCCGCGATTATCTCATTATTTGCAGGAATCATTCTTCAGACACTACGTCAAAAGGACCGGCAGCAATTTGAGATGCGTTTGATCCAGATATCTGACTTAAAAAAATTTCACAATATATAAGACAAAAGCGTATAAGTCCATGAAAACTTATACGCTTTTATTTTATAATCCTTTAATTCGAATGACAAACGCAATTTTGTGCTTATTTAAATAATCATATGTCATTATCTTATCAGCACGATAATAACGTCTTACGCTTCCTTTTGTTGTTGCGGCGGAACCTCCGTCGAGCCAGAGCTTCTCACCTTTTGCATTCTCGCCGGCGTAAATATTTGTATGAACGATGTCGCCCCATGCGACAATATCGCCCGGCTTTAAATTCTTTACTTTGCTTGTCTGCTTATTAATCCGGATGATCTCCACTTTTCCTCTCCAGGATTTAAATCTCTTAACGAGCCTTCCTCTGTTGGTGTAAAAAGTCTGTCCTTTTTTTAATACGCCAAACTCCTGCAGACACCAGGAAACATAAGATGCACAGTTTGCTTTTCTTCCATTTTTGACACTTTTTGCAAATGTGGACTTGCTGTGACTTCCGTATGTAAAATTGTACTTTGTCAAATCTTTCCCAACCTTCTGACACGCCTCAAGCCAACCGCCAATGTCCTGAGAATAATCAGACGCCTTCGCTTCCACCGATACTGGTTTAACGGCAAGAACCGCCACAATCATAACCATTGCGACCGCCGATATTCGAAGGCAGGTTTTCCAGTTTGCAAAATATGTTGTTATCATGATTCATTCCTTTCCAAGCATAATATTCTGTAACTTATCTGTAACAAATAATACACCAGATATTAACACTTGTCAAGGATATATTTAACACTTTTGTAATCTTCTAATTTAATTGTTACAAAACTGTTAAATAATTTATAAAATCTGTGTTTTTTCATGTATCCCTACATGTTTCGGAAATGCGTCGCCATGACCTGGTCTTTTTACACATGTTCTATATTATAACAGAATTTATACTGTTTTTCAAGAAATTATTTTATAACATGCAAAACCGTGCATGCAAAACTGCAAAACGATAGCACGCAAAACGCGCATATCAAGCAAAAGCGTATAAGCCGCAGAGACTTATACGCTTCTATCTTATTTATTATCTTATAATCCTTTGATTTATACGCCTCTATCTTATAATCCTTTGATGCGAATGATAAAGGAAATCTTGTGGTTATCAAGATAATTATACGGTAATATCTGGTTGGCTCGATAATATCGTCTTGGCCGTCCGGGAGCCGTTGCTGCGGAACCGCCATCTAACCAGAGTTTTTCCCCATAAGAGTTCTCCCCGGCATAAATATTCATATGGACGATATCCTTCCATCCTACAATGTCGCCCGGCTTCAGATTTGTCACCTTTCCTGCCTTCTTCTTAACCTTGATGATCTTTACCCGCCGCTGCCACGTATCAAACCTTGTCACAAGCTTGCCGCCTTTTGTATACAGCGTATCTCCTTCTCCGACCACGCCGAACTCCTGCAGACACCAGGAAACATAAGCGGCGCAATTCGCTTTCCTTCCGTGTTCAATTCCCTCTTTTAAGGTATCCCGGCTTCGTATACCATATGTAAAGTTATGCTTGGTGAGCTTTCTTCCGACCTTTTGACATGCCTGGAGCCAGCCTTTCGTACTGTGAGGATAATCAGCGGCCTGAACAAGTGTCGGCTGAGTCGCGAAAACTGCTGTGAACACCGCTGCCGCGGCTGAAATCCTGGCGAAGGATCTCCACCTTGTAAATAATGTTGCTTTCATACTTCCCTCTCCTGTAATTATAAAATATTGCTGTTTGCTTCTAATATAGAAATTACATTGGTTATGGTCATATGTCAAGCGCCGATTACAGATCCATTTACATTTATTTCCATTTGCATTACCGCCTATTTTACCGTATAGTCCTCGTTCAGAAGTTCAAAAGCGTCTCTCAGCCCATCGGTAATCGTCACATTCTTGTCTTTGTCAATAAAAACCCCTTCCATTCCGTATTGCTCCAGCAATTCCATACCTTTTTCCTCTCCCAGCACAAAGCAGGCGGTACAAAGGCCGTCTGACAACAGCCCGGCATAGTTTTCCCATTCTCCTTCATCCGGGCAGACAACCGTGACAGAAGACAGACCGCTCTCTGACGGATATCCGGTGGATGGATCTAAAATGTGATGGTAGCGCTTTCCATCCTGCACAAAATATTTCTCATAATCCCCGGAAGTAGAGACACAGACAGTCCCGGGCAGACTGAGCACTCCCATATACTCGCCGTCCTCCTTCTCCGGATCCTGAATGGCCACATTCCAGTCTGTGCCGTCCGGCTTATCCCCATAGGCAAGAATACTGCCTCCTACAGCGATAACCGCTCCGGATACATCCTGCTGCTGTTCCAGATAATCTCTGATCACGTCACAGCCTATTCCTTTCCCCACGGCTCCAAGATCCAGGGTACATCCCTGTTCCATGGAAATCCCTCTGTCCTCATCTTCTATATTAATATAACGATATCCAACATGAGTAAGGGTCTCGTCTATTTTGTTTTTTTCCGGCACTACCGGATTTTCACCCTCAATATTCCAGAGGCGGGTCAGATTGCCGATGGTCGGATCAAAGGCCCCGCCGCTTTTCTCCGCCAAATCCAGAGACACTTTCGTCCAGTTGTAAAAATCTTCGCTCATGGCGACACTCTCACCTTTTGCACAGCGCGCATTAATCTGCGCGACCTCACTGTCTTCCTCTCTCCAGGAAAGCTGCCCGGTTTCTATCTCAGTCAGACGATCGGCAATCTCCTGTGTCACATCCGTCTGACCATATACTGTCTCCTGCAGCACTGTATCCATAACAAAATTTGTTGCTGAAAATGTTTCCGTTTCTTTCCCGTTCTGCGTTTTCGCAGCACAGCCGGACAGCGACAGCAGCACCCCCATCACCAAAACAGGTGTTATTGCCCGAACACCTTTCGGGAACATTATGCCGTTTCTCTTTGTATGCCAATGCCGGAAAATATGCAGTCTGTTCTTTCGTATTTGTTCCATCCTGTATTTCCTTTCTTCTTATTCCATCGTCTGCCGGATTACCGGAGCCAGACGGCGTATCAGAAAACCACTCAGAAATCCGATGATGAGACCGGCAACAAGACCGGCAACGATCAAAATCGGGAGATAATAGACCAGCGCTCCTGTCTCAAGCACCAGAATCGCCACGAGAATCTGCCCTGCATTATGGAAAACACCGCCAGCCACACTGACGCCGATGTAAGAAAACTTATCTGTGCTTTTCAATAACATCATAACCAGAATACTGAGCACCGCGCCGGCTGCACTGTATACAATTGAAAAACCAGTGCCGAACAAAATGCCTGACAATAAGATCCGGACGGCTGTAATGCCCGCTGCCGACCTGGCTCCCAGCGTATACAGCAAAACCATGGTCACAATATTGGCAAGCCCCAGCTTTACGCCAGGCACTCCCAGATTGACAGGTATCAGCTGTTCCACATACCCCGCCACCAGCGCCAGCGCCAGAAACATTCCATAAAATGCGGTTTTTTTCCCGTTCTTCATTACCTGCTCTCCCATCTTCCGGAAGCTCCGCATGGCAGCACCAAACCGCTGGCACTCACAGGCAGGCCGATTTCTTCTGCCTCCACGATACCTCCGTGTTTTTTTGCCACCGCGCTTCCAAGCATATAGGAAAGCACTGCCGGCTGCAGGCCGGTGGTATAGGAATTGATCAGGAAAAACAGCGGATTCTCTGACAAAAGCTTCTCACAGAGACAAACAAGAGAATAAATCTTCTCCTCAATCTTCCACACCTCCCCTTTCGGTCCTCTGCCGTAAGATGGAGGATCCATAATAATTCCATCATAGTGATTGCCCCGGCGGATCTCACGTTCTACAAATTTCACACAATCGTCCACCAGCCACCGGATGGGAGCCTCGGACAATCCGCTGGCAGCGGCATTTTCTTTTGCCCAGGTTACCATTCCTTTGGAAGCGTCCACATGGGTGACAGCGGCGCCGGCGGCAGCGGCAGCTAAAGTAGCGCCTCCTGTATAAGCAAACAGATTCAACACCTTCACAGGGCGTCCGGCATTATGGATTTTCTCAGAAAACCAGTCCCAGTTTACCGCCTGCTCCGGGAATAGTCCCGTATGCTTAAAGCTGAATGGTTTTAAATGAAAGGTCAGGTTCCTGTAATGCAGATCCCACTGTTCCGGCAAATCAAAAAATTCCCATTGTCCGCCTCCCTTTTTACTTCTGTGATAATGGGCGTTCAGACGTCTCCAGCGTCTGTCCTTCTTTTCCGTATCCCATATAACCTGAGGGTCCGGACGCAGCAGGACATATTTCCCCCAGCGCTCCAGTTTTTCTCCCGCGCTGCAGTCAATCACTTCATATTCTTTCCAGTTTCTGGCTATCCACATAATCTTTCCTTCCTTTTCCTTCTGTATATATTCACAAAGACGAACTATCTCTGGCTAATCATATCACAGGATGTTTTTGGTGACAAGAATGCCTCCCGGGAAGTTCTTCACATTTTTTTATCAAAAAAAGACTGCACACAGAAATTGTTTGTTCTCTGCCATGCAGTCTCCTGAGAAGAAGGATGAAAGTTATGAAGAATCTTTTATTATAAATTATTTTTTGCAAATCAGCCCGTTCTATAGAAAATGTTCGTACTGTTTGATAATCCCGATGCCAATGGCATGCGGCCCGGTGTGTACGGCAATGGTAGCGCCAATCTGAATAAAGCTGATATCTTTGTCGGCGGCCGAAGCATGGATCTTCTCCGCTGCTCTGTCATAAAACGCTCTGCCCTCGTCCATATCGTACCCGTATCCCACAGCAAAGCTATAATCTTCCATGGACTCTCCTTTATCTTTAAAGTAGCCTTCCATGAGACTGATCGTCTTTAATACCGTCTTTTTGCGGCTCCGTCCAATACCGGACGCTTCGATGGCGCCGTCTACCAGCGTAATCAGCGGTTTTAAAGACAGGGCGCTTGTTGCCAGCCCCGCCAGCTTTCCTATTCTTCCGCCGTGTTTCAGATAATCCACACTGCCTACCGTAAAGAAAATACGGTTCGTCTTTTTCATTTCTTCCAGAATACGGACACAGGTATCGTATGGAACATTATCCATGCACATCCGGCCCGCCTCAATGACCATCAGCCCTTGGGATACCGTCGCCGCCTCCGAATTAATGACCGTAATCTTCGCCTCCGGATGTTCCTCGCAGACAATCTCCCTGGCATTACAGGCACTGTTGTAGGAACCGCTTAATGACGGCGTGAAACAAATACAGATAACCGGTACATTTTCATTAACATATGGCATAAATGCATCGATATAATTCTGCACCGACGGCAGAGAGGTCTTTGGATACACATGAGGATTATTTACCATGCGTTCATAAACATCCCGGATCCCTATCTCTTCAATCTCCTTATAGTACGTTTCATCGTCAAAGGAAATGTAAAAAGGGATAATATGAAGCTGGTATTTTTCTATGATATCCTTACTCAAATCACAGCATCCGTCACTGATAATTTTATAATTCATAGTGGTCTCCTTTTTCTTTCTACAATATGACTTCCATACAAGAAGACAATCGCATCGCATTTTACAGAGTGCCCTGCATCATATTCTTGTTTTACATTCCACATAATGTAGTTTTTATTTCTATATTGTAATATTATCAGTACCGTTTGTCAATATGCTGTCAGAACTTCACAGTGAAGAATTCCACAAAACAGGATTCGCCGTCCGCAGCGGTCATTAATAAATCAATATGCGGGGATTTGCCGCAGGATCAAGCTTTTTCAGCACACGTTTCATATATTTTTTTGAGATAGCCACACATCCTGCCGTAGCTCTGTTTCTTGAGCAGTGAAGGAAAATCGCACTGCCCCTGTTTGCTTTTCCCTTTTTATTATATCCGATGGAAACCGCGTAATCATATACGCCCCTGTAATCAATCAGATGTTCCCCTGTGCACTCATGCCCCGTTTCATCCCGGCGAATCAGCTGATTATAATATCCGCTGTAAGAATCGCCGCACCAGTAATGCTGACTGTTTACTTTTACATAAGGCATTTTAGTACCGGGATTGCCCAGAATTCCGAAACCCTGATCAAGAGAATAGAGACCGGTCGGCGTCTTCTGATCTCCCTCTCTCTTTTTGTCGATACCACGTCTTCCGACCCATGCCGTACATACAAACTTTTTCTTCCATTTACCCTTGCTGTTTTTTATGTAAAATCGAAATCGTCCTTTGCTGTTTCCTTTATACCGGACCACCGCAAGCTGGGAAACCTTTTCCGGTACAGAGTATTCTTCCGGAATATTCAGCGCATTCACCTGCATCCTTCCCATAAATACCCCCGCTCCCACGCACAACATGCCGAGAAAGACCATCCGTCTTCTCTTCGGGAACACAACAAACTTTTTCCTTATATTATTCAATTCATTTTCCTCCATTCCTGTTCGCCGCAGACTTTCATCTGCTATACAAAACCCTGCAGACTGTTATTCTGTTTTTCAGTATATCATAAAAATCTGTATTTGCAGAAAATTTACAACTTTTTTCATTGACAATTTTTTGAATTGATTTACAATGAAAGTGCGAGCAATAACTAACCATTTAACAAGGAGTACTACAAGATGAGAAAAACAAAGATTATTTGTACACTGGGACCTGCCACGGACAACGATGATGTCCTGGAACAATTAATTATTGAAGGAATGGACGTGGCAAGATTTAACTTTTCTCACAATTCCTGTGAAGAACAAAAAGAAAGAATGGACAAGGTCAAGGCTTTGCGAGCGAAACATCATCGTCCGGTTGCCTGTCTGTTGGATACCAAAGGCCCGGAGATTCGTATTAAGACCTTTAAAAATGGCAGCATCCATTTGGAAAGGGGCCAGGATTTCTGCCTGACTACCAGAGATGTGGAAGGAACGGAAGAGATTGTAAGTGTAACTTACGAAGACTTCATTAAAGATATTTCCATCGGCTCCAGCATTTTGATCGACGATGGTCTTATCGAGCTCACCGTTACTTCCATTGATGGAGAAGACGCACACTGCCAGGTTATCAACGGCGGAACGATTTCCAACCGCAAAGGCGTAAATCTGCCTGGCGTGAAGATTTCCATGCCATATTTAAGTGAAAAAGACAAATCTGATATTCTGTTCGGCATTCAGGAAGATGTTGATTTTATCGCTGCTTCCTTTACAAGAAATGCGGACGATATCCGCCAGATCCGTCATCTCTTAAAGGAAAATGGCGGCGAAGATATCCGCATTATCGCTAAGGTGGAGAATGCCGAAGGCATCGAAAACATTGATGAGATTATTGAGGTTTCTGATGGCGTCATGGTAGCCCGCGGCGACATGGGCGTAGAGATTCCGGAAGAGGAAGTACCGATTCTCCAGAAAATGATCATTACCAAAGTATGCGCCGCCGGCAAGATCGTTATCACCGCGACACAGATGCTGGATTCCATGATCAAAAATCCGCGCCCTACCAGAGCGGAAACCACTGACGTTGCCAATGCCATCTTTGACGGTACGAGCGCCATCATGCTCTCCGGCGAGACTGCGGCCGGCGCTTACCCTGTAGAGGCTTTAAAAACCATGTCCAAGATCGCTATGCGTGCTGAGAGAGCCATCAACTATCAGAAACGTTTCAGCGCTCTGACATTAAGCGAGAACCCTGGCGTGACCGACGCCATCTGTCACGCAACCTGCAGCACAGCTTATGACTTGAACGCCAAGGCTATTATTACGGTAACCAAATCCGGTTTCTCCGCAAGGATGATTTCCAGATACCGTCCGGCCTGCGATATTATCGGCTGTGCCATTGAAGATAAAGTCTGTCGGCAGCTGAATCTGTCCTGGGGTGTTCGTCCAATTCTTCTGAAGGAGGAATGGGAAGTATTTGTTCTCTTCGACCGCGCCATCTCTGCAGCTAAAAAGAAAGGCTACCTGGAAGACGGCGATGTGACTGTCATCACCTCCGGCGTTCCGATCGGACGTTCCGGAACTACAAATATGATGAAGGTTCAGGTTGTGGATTAGTCCATATTCATTGCCGCTCCATTTTGCGGCATATGCAAATGCATAAAAGCACCGGCCATTGTGATGATTTGCCATCACAACGGCCGGTGTTTTTGATTTCCTGTTTTTTAGTTTTCCGCTTTTCGTCTTGCAATTTCAGAAATAAAGTGAGATAATAATAAAGTTTGAGAAATTTAAAGGAGGAAAACGTATGAAATCATTTTATTCATGGTACAAACAGCACATCACCGGGGCTATTTTCATCGGCCTGGTGCTTGGAATCCTGACAGGTTTATTCCTGGCCGGACGCTTTGAGCCAGTCCTGACGATCACCGGTCTCGTGGGCGGCATCTACATGAACGCCCTGAACATGATGATCTTTCCGCTGGTTTTCTGTTCCATCATTATGGGAATCACCAGCATCGGCAACATCCGCACCACCGGAAAGATTACCGCGTCCACTATGGTCTACTTTCTCTGTACGACAGCTCTTGCCAGTCTGGTTGGCCTTATCATTCCACGTCTGATCGATCTGGGAAAAGGCGTCACATTTGAAATGTCCACTTCTGATATTCAGGCAACAGAAATGACAAGTATCCTCGATACCATCGAGAATCTGATTCCTGCCAATCCCGTCACCGCTTTTGCGGAAGGAAATATGCTTCAGGTACTTGTATTTGCCGTTATCATCGGATTTACCATCATGGCAGTCGGCGACAAAGGACAGCCTTTATTAAATCTCATTGATTCCATCCATGAAATCTGCCTGAAAATCATCAGCACCGTTATGTACTTTACTCCTATCGGTGTATTCTGTACCATTGTGCCGGTTGTTGAATCCAACGGAACATCCACCATTATCTCTCTGGCGACCCAGCTTATCATTCTGTACATTGCCTTCTTCGGATTTGCTTTTATCGTGTACGGTCTGTCGGTGAAGTTTCTCGGAAAAGGAAGTCCCGTCAAATTCTTTAAGGCTATTCTTCCTGCCGCACTGAATGCCTTCGGCACCTGTTCCAGCTCGGCAACCATCCCGATCAGTAAAAAATGTATGGAAGAAGATTACGGCGTCTCCGAAAAGATTACCAGTATCGTCATTCCTCTCGGAGCTACTGTAAACATGGACGCAGTGTCGATCCTGATGTCTTTCATGATCATGTTCTTTGCCAACGCCTGCGGCGTTAATATCAGTATCGGACTTATGGCTGTACTTCTTCTTGCAAATGTACTGCTCTCCATCGGTACTCCCGGAGTTCCGGGCGGCGCCATCGCATCTTTTACAGCTCTGGCTTCCATGGCCGGTCTTCCTGCAGGAGTCATGGGTGTGTACATAAGCATCAACACTTTGTGCGATATGGGCGCCACCTGTGTCAACGTCATCGGCGACCTGTCATGCTGTGCGGTACTGAAAGACAGGATAAAGTTAGACAGCAGAGCAGACCATTAAGCAGATTATTACTGTGCCTGCGTTTTCAATCTGTCAGATTATAAACACATTGTCACATGGTCTGCCGGTTCATGCCGAATTCTTCACAGAGCGCTGCAAAGCGCTCTTTTTCTTTCTCTTTCACTGCCTTGGACAGATCATTCATGCAGTGATGAATCACATCGGCATCTTTCAGTACCTCATCCATCGGCCCGTCTTCCACCAGTTTATCATCGTGATGATAAATGGCAGAACAGATGATCTCTGTCTCCTCGCCGCTGGTGAGACCAAGATCTGTCAGAATCTCTCTGGCCAATTCTGCTCCCTTATGTGCGTGATCGTCATAGGAACCTGTTTTATACGCATGCATATCATGGAGCATGGCTGCCATGGAAGCAAGTTCCGGATCCTCTCCCCGTTTCTTCGCAATCATTGTGGCTGCCAGCGATACCCCATATAAATGCGCTGCCGCACTGATCATTTTTTCTTTGTTTTCCATCTGCAATAATTCAGCATCTACGTATTTTCTCAATTCTTTTAAACGACTCATTTTTTCTCCTTTCTCCCGTTTATTCACAGCCAGCCTGTTTATCATTACCGGAATAATCTACATGTTTCCTCGCCATGCCATTTCAAGTATATGTCTGGCCTCCCGTATCACATTGCTATCGGTCCGGTAAATTTCAAACTCACTGATTCCCGGAAGTCCCATATTCACCTTCGGATTACGCCACTGCATTTCACTTTCCAACACCTTTTTTCCGGACATGTGGAAATGTCTCGCCGGCATCTGCGAAAGGAACTGATGGATGACCTCCGGCGTCACGCCGGCGCCGATCAGAATGTCGAGTCCCTCCGGCGCTTCCTCTATAAGCTTTCCCAGAACTTCCATGCCTGCCAGGCAATCCGCCTCCTGCCCTGAGGTCAGAATCGTATCCACACCCAGCTCAGCCGCCTGCTCCATCACTTGAAAAGGCTCCCGGCACACATCGAATGCCCGGTGCAGGGTAATGCGGCAGTCACCCGCCGCCGCAATCATCTCCCGCATCTGCGGTATATTCAGACTTCCATCCTTCTGAAGACTTCCCATAACAATCCCATGGGCCCCTTCTCTCGCAAACGCTTCTATCTCCCGGCACATGATCGCAATCTCATGCCCCGTATAATGAAAATCACCGAACCGAGGGCGAATCAGCACATTGATATCAATATCCGACTCCGACCGGATCTCCCGAAACAGTTCCAGCCCCGGCGTTGTTCCCCCAATGACCAGATCCGCGCACAGCTCCAGCCGCGTAGCGCCGCCTGCCGCTGCTTCCAGCGCAGATTCTGTACTGTCCACACAGACCTCAAGGGTGAATGGTCGACGTTTCTCTTTTTTTAACCTTGTATCCGACATCATAAATAACGAATTCCTTTCTGCTACGTTCATATTCCGGCATACAGACACGTTTATAGAAATTATTTTAATACATTTCCACAGGCATAACAACAATATTGTTACAATAATTTTTATATTTTTTCTATTGTTTTTCTTGAAAAAACTGTTATAATAAATACATCAAAATATATTGAAAATCCAATGCACGTTACACATCATAAAATAACAGGACACATCTGAAAGATGCATAAAAAATATCAAAATCTTTATGAATCATCAGGCAGCGGGCACATTTTGGAAACACTCCTGCCGCTGCCCGCCTGGAGAGACGCAGCCGACAGCAAGGAGGGATCAGAATGGCTGCGCAGCACACTACTTACGATGATGTCTTTCGTACCATACTCAACGACTGCCGGGATCTTATCCACCCTCTCTTAAATGAAATCTTCGGAGAACATAATTCCGGCAGGGAACCCATCCACTTCGGGACCAATGAACATTTTATGAACCAGCGGCATGGACAAAGTGATAAACGCATCACCGACAGCAGCTTCACTGTCTCCGGCATCGTTCTCATCCGTTATCATCTGGAATGTCAGAGCACCGGCGACGCCACCATGGACCGGCGGATGTTCGAGTACGATTCACAGATCGCCCTGGACGACAGCGAGAAGCTGGACGACGCCCTCGTTCTCTCATTCCCGAAGTCCGCCGTACTGTTTCTAAGGCAGACGGCAGGCACCCCGGACAACATGCAGATTCGTTTGAAACTGCACAATACACAAAAAGAAGTCACTTTAGAGATACCAATCCTGTCCATTGTAAACTATACCGCTGACGAGCTTTTTCAGAAGAACCTTCTGATTCTTCTTCCTTTTCATCTTTTTTATTACGAGAAGCATTTTCCGAAGATGGAACAGGACACAGCTCAGCGGGGGCACCTGAGAGAAATCTACAGCAACATACGATTACGCCTAGAAGAGATGGCCAGACAAGGCACGATTACAGAATACACCTGCCGGACCATTCTCGACCTGAGCCGGCGGATCGCCGAAAGCCTGTGCCAGAAATATGACAACATCAGAAAGGAGATCATTAGTATCATGGGTGGAGAAATACTGGAATATGAAGCAAAAACAATATTGAACGAGGGTAAAAAACAGGGATGGATCCTCGGACGCGAGTCCGGGCTGGCCGAGGGGCATAAATCCGGACTAGCTGAAGGCTTATCCGAGGGACATAAATCCGGGTTGGCCGAGGGTTTATCCACTGGACGCATGACGACGTATCTGGAACTTGTCAAAGAGGGCATATTAAATATCAAAGATGCGGCCAGGCGTATTCCTATGGATGAGGCGGAATTCTTAAAATTATTAGATAGTAAGGAACCTTTTTAAATTCATTAGACAACTGGAACCTCCTGAGGGAATATCCTTTTGCTTACTGCTTGGAGAGACGCAGCCAATATTAAGGAGGGATCAGAATGGCTGCGCAGTACACCACATACGATGATGTCTTTCGGACTATACTCAACGACTGCCGGGATCTTATCCATCCCCTCTTAAATGAAATCTTCGGGGAGAGTTATTCCGGTTGCGAACCCATCCACTTCGGAACCAACGAGCATTTCATGAACCAGCAGCATGGACAAGGTGATAAACGCATCACCGACAGCAGCTTCACGGTCTCCGGCATCGTTCTCATCCGTTACCATCTGGAGTGCCAGAGCACCAGCGACGCCACCATGGACCGGCGGATGTTTGAGTACGATTCACAGATTGCCCTGGACGATAGCGAGAAACTGGACGACGCCCTCGTCCTCTTTTTCCCGAAGTCCGCCGTATTGTTTCTAAGACAGGCGGCACATACACCGGACAAAATGCAGATTCGCTTGAAACTACACAATACACAAAAAGAAGTCAACTTAGAAATACCAATCCTGTCCATTGTAAACTACACCGCCGACGAGTTGTTCCAGAAGAATCTTCTGATTCTTCTTCCTTTTCACCTTTTTTATTACGAGAAGCAATTTCCAAAGATGGAACAGGACGCAGCCAGTCGGGAACGCCTGAAAGAAATCTATATCAACATACGATTACGCCTGGAAGAGATGGGCAGACAGGGCACGATTACAGAATACACCTGCCGGACCATTCTCGATCTGATCCGGCGGGTCGCCGAAAGCCTGTGCCAGAAATATGACAACATCAGAAGGGAGGTCATTAGTATCATGGGTGGAGAAATACTGGAATATGAAGCGAAAACGATACTGAATGAAGGAAAAAAACAAGGCTGGATTCTCGGGCGAGAGTCCGGACGCGCCGAAACGTATCTGGAACTTGTAAAAGAAGGTATATTAAACATCAAGGAAGCCGCGATGCGCATTCCTATGGATGAAAGAGAACTTCAAAATTTACTAAATAAATGAAACTGTGAACAAAAGTTTATAAATACAATTTCAAGCCATTTCATCACAACATATATTTATTGCACAATTGCAAAAACTCCCGGAAAAATTGGAATGCCCCTTAAAGTTAGTTTTTGAGTCTAACTTTTTAGGATCACTTCATACAACAATTCCGGGAGTCTTTTCCAATAGCATCCACTGTTTTCACTTAGTATACTTCAATGGACTTCTGGTTCATCTATTTTAATTTTCTGAAACGGAAATACCTTCTGGCATACTCTCATTATCACCATCTGGCATTTGCTCTGCAACTGCTTTCTCTTCTTTCGGCTTCCGGTATATCAATTCTACCGCCACAAAAGCTGTAATCGGAACAGCAAGAACGATACCCAGACTGCCGGCAAGGCTCTGCATGATCTCAATGCCGATGTTGTTGGAGTTGATGAGCTGATTATAGCTTAAATCGTAGGCGTAGTTGGTAACAAGCGTAGAAAGAGCAGTACCCACGTAAGCCAGAATTAAAGTATCCACCATGGTTCCCATCATATCTCTTCCCACATGAATACCTGACATGAAAAGTTTCCTCTTACCCAAGTTCGGATCTGTTTGATGAATTTCCTGAATAGTAGATGCCACGGACACACCCACATCTGTGACTGCGCCAAGGGCAGAAATAATAATTCCGGAGAAAAGAAGTTCGCCAACCTGAATTGAAGTCACCTGCTCTACATAAATTAAATTTTCAATATCTGACACATTATAACCGCTGATTCCTGCAAAGTGCCCGAACACCATGGCCGCCACTGCGGAAGCAATCACGCCAAACACCGTACCGATGGTGGCCGCCGCCGTCTTCGTGGACAGTCCGCCGATCATCATCATGGAAAAGATGGTGGCGATGGTACATATGATCACCGACATGAGAATCGGCGAATATCCCCGGTACATCAGCGGGAATAAAATAAACAGAATCGTCACACCAGTGAAGGCAAGACTCAAAATTGACTTAAATCCTTTCCATCCGCCCACCAGACAGACACAGAGAACAAAAAATGCCGCAAAACCATAGATGGCCATACTCCTGTCCTGACTGTACACAGTCACCAGATTGTTGCCATCGGAGATGCTGACAATGGCGATCACCTTCATTCCCACCTCACAGGTAGCGCCAAAGAGCATACCGTCCGGACTGGTTGCTTCCACTTCCTGCCCTTTCAGTTCCCCGCTGTTGATGCGCAGGATCACTTCCTGATTACCGGCACGGCTTCCATCTTCATAGAGATTATCCTTTGTGATCTCGGTAACCACCGCCTTCTCGAAGGTTCGTCTATCGGTGGATATCATTTCTTTTTTATCTATGTCGTTACAGACAATCAACACAGCAAGGTATACGACTGCCATCACGACCACTGCTGCGATTTTTTTCCAGTTTAATTTTATCTTATTCATTATGACGCTTCACTTTCTATTCTTTCAAACAAGAAATACCTTTTTAATCAAATGCTTACTTTTAATTCTTAAATAGATAACCGGGATATCCCTCCATGGATACCCCGGCCATCTGTCTATTACAGGAAATGATTCCTAGCGAACAGTCACGTTCTTCACCTTGCTGAAGTTACCATATACTTTCTGTCCATTTACATTCTGGTACGCACGTACTTTCACGTAAACTTTCTTACCAACTTTCATCTTCTTAATTACCTTGGAAGATTTACTTGCCTTGTTAACATTGACAGTCTTCACCTGTTTCTTAAAGCCTTTCTTGTAGCTGTACTGAATCTGATATCCATCAGCTGCGTCAGATGTATTCCACTGTACTTTTACTTTATTTCCAGCTTTGTTCGCAACTTTTACACCTTTTACTTTTTTAAGAGTTGCTGTGGTTGCTGCCGGAGCCTGTGCAGACTGTTCATCGTTCTTATTTACTGTGATATTATAGTTGTTATTTGTAACGTTTGTGATGTTCTGTTTATCATCATCTTCCGGTGGCAATTCAGCTGATTCTTCTGTTTTCTTGATAGTATATGTAGAAGCACCCGTTAAATCTAATCCATCTGTAGCATCATATGTAGTTACTGAAAATGTATCGTCTGTTACACTGATTACTGAGTAAGTAGGAGTATAACTCTGACTCTTTTCAGCAATATAATCCTGTACTGGATTGAACAGATCATAATATTTGGAACCTGTTGCAGAGTTTGCTTCATAATATACGGTTCCTTCCGGATTCGTCACAGTTCCACCTACTACATCACTCTTAATGTCATAGCAAAGATTTTCTTCCTGGAAATTTGCACCATTATCATCATCAAATTCCTCATGATTTTTTCCATCTCCGGTTAACTGATAAGTTCTGGAATAGGTGTGATCATGCCCCTGAAGAACTACGTCAATATCATATTTGTCAAAAATAGGCGTCAGCTGTGTACGAAGTATCATACCATCGGAATCAGAATGACTTACAGCCGCTCCGTAGATATCCTGATGGAAGGTTACCACACGCCATTTTGCATCTGGATTCTCTGCAATGGCCTTGCGAATCACGTTCTCATGGGTTGCGCAATTATAATTGTTGGTGTCCAAAACAATAAACAGTACATTGCCATAGGTATAGTAATAATCCGTACCGGCACTTGTTTTATCCTCTGTATATCGATTAAGCTCACCTTCCTGATTATTTGGATAATTAAAATGATAACTGTAATTTGGATTTTTAGAATCATGGTTACCAATGGTGGTTGCTACTGGCAGAGAACGAAGAGCCGTTGCTCCTAAATATCCTGAATACTGTCTTTCGCTGTCTCCATTGGTGTCATTAATCTGGTCACCAGCAGACACCATAAAACTCACATCGTGATTTTTTGTTGCCTGATTTAAAACAGATTCCCAGCTTGTTGCATCATTCTGATCAGCAAGTGCCTGAGCTGCTGCTTTTTCTTCTTCGGTAGCAGTATTAGGATAACTTACACTTGCACCAATCTGCGGATCGCCTACATAGAGAAAAGAAAAATCAGAAAAAGATTTTGTTTCATACTTTTCTGGCTCTGTCCACTTTCCGTCTTTCATTACGGAATAATAATATGTCGTATTCTCTTTCAGTCCAGTCACTGTAACTTTATTTGAAAAATAATTTTTATTTACATCATCATTTTGCGTCCCTTCTATATCCTCGCTTGTGCCAGAAAACTCATCAAGCGCTTCGATATCGTTGGTTGTACCGAAACGTACCTTTGCATCGTTCTCCGACTTGCTGTACCACGCGAAATTCAACTCCGTCTCATTTTCACCCGGCGCAAGAGATACAAAGGTTCTGTCTGTGCTGATTGTAGTATAGTTCCATTCTTCCGCTGCCTTCACATTTGCCGGCATTGCCGCTGCGCCAAGACCGAGACATAAAGATAAAGCTGCTACGCCTGCAAAAGCTCTAAATTGATTCTTTCTCATAACTTAAATTACCTTTCGCCCTTTCTGTTTTGTTTTTGTAGATTTTCTTCACATGCATGTTATCTTTATTTTAGGAATGCATCGTAAAGGATTCTACCTTGCTTTCGTAAAAAAAAAGTAAAAATTAACAGAAAAAGCAAAAGGTAATTGGCTTTTTTCTTTATTAAATTGACTATTTTATGTTTATTTCCTTTTTAATATAAAACAGCGTTTTTTACGGTATAAATCAAAAGGAAATCCAGAATTGACTGATAATTAATATGTCTTCTTTAAATATTTCGCCAGTTTCTTGCAGGATGTTTTGTTCAGGTCGGCGTAATCGAAAACGATAATGCCATCTATGTCGTTTTTGACCACGTATTTCGCCATCTTTTTGAGGAGCGTCTTGCTTTTCAGCTCTTTCCGCTCCGCTTTTGTGGTTCCGTTGGACGGCTGACCCATTTTGTAGGCAGGGATTCCGATGTAGAGTTTCACCTTGCTCTGATCCACCATGTCGGCCCAGCGGTCTGTCATTCTATCGAACTTCGCGGTCTTGTGGGAGAAGCCCCAGTAGATCTGCGGAGCGATGTAATCAACAAATTTTGTAGAATTTGTCCATTTTTTGATGTTGACGTAGTAGGAATATTTGCTGTTCAGGCTGTCGATGTTGCCAGCCGGGCTGATGCCGAACACCACGTCCGGATCAATGGCGTCGATGGCCTTTTTGATGCCTTTTACCAGCTTGTTGACCTGTTTTCTTCTGTAGTTTTTGATGGACATACCGTTCTGCTTCTCAGTGGAAGCGTTATATTCCTGGGCGTCAAATGTTTTGTTGTAGTTGCTGGATGAGAAGCTTGGATAGAAGTAGTCATCCATATGTATGCCGTCCACGTCATAGTTGCGCACAATCTCTTCCACGCCGTCGATGATCAGCTGGCGTACCTCCGGTTTGGAAGGATTATAGTAGAGCTGACCATTGTAGGACAGTACATTTCTCCGCTCGGAAGCGTTGCTGGATTCGTGCCATTTTCTGGCCGGATTATCTTTGGAAAGCTGTGAATAGCTGGTGTTAAAAGATACCCGGTACGGATTAATCCACGCCTCAATGGCAAGACCCTGTCTGTGAGCCTCCTCCACCATGATTTCCAGCGGATCGTAGGAAATGTCCCGTCCCTGTTTTCCGGAAATGTACGCGGAAGTCGGGAAGATGTCAGAATCATAAATGGCGTCGCCGGTCGGACGAACCTGCACGATGATTCTGTTCATTCCACGGGTTTTACATTTACTTACTACGTTCCGAAAGAAGCTGGTAAATTCTGATGCATTGTTGGAATCCGCAGAGTCCAGATACTCTTCATAATCATAATAAGAAAACCACACAGCTCTGTAATCGTCTGACGATGCAGCCGCTTCCGTCTGTACCGGAGCCAGGATGCCGCAGACCATAAGAAGAGCCAGCAGTACAGCTGTAATACGTTTTTTCATTATCTTCCTCCTACTCGTTTTGTTCTTCTCTTCGTCTTATTCTTTGCCGTCAGGCTTCTGTCACACAGGGCTGCTACAGGACAAAGCGCAGCAGTCCCAGAATCAAAAGGTGAACCGGATAGAACAGATAGAAAAACCACTGAAAAAATTTTCTTCCCCTTTCCATCCGTTTTCCGTTGTACCAATACAGAATGCAGTAAGCAGACAGAGCTACTCCCGCTGTCGCCCCCAGCGCATAAAAAAGCAGCCCGGCCGGTGTAAAGCGACCGATGCCGGAGAGCAGCGTGAAGACGCCGAACGTTCCCACCGCCCAAATGTATGCCGACCGTCTCCTTTCCTCCGAACCGTCTGCCCAGACAAACAGCCAGGTAAATACGGCTGCAAAAACAGCCCAGTCACAGAAAACGGTGCAGCACGTCAGAAGGAGCGCAGCACCTTTGCTTTGAGCCGGGTTTGGAATCTGCTTCAGCGCACAGACGATGAGGAAACAGAAAAACAGGGTGAACATCATATTCAGACTGGAATATCGAAGCTTCCCTCCTTCTGCAAAAGCAAGGCTGAACGGAATCTGCGACAGCAGTGAAAAAACAAGGAGCCGGAGCGCGTATTGTTTTCTGGAATGGGTATAATGCCAGCCTTCCACCAGAAAGTAGCACATGGTGATGGCTGTGAAATATCCGATGTCCAGGAACAGTTCATAAAGAAATGTTCCCGGCTCCATAAACACTGTCGCCACATGATTGAGCAGCATGGTTCCCATGGCGATGAGCTTGATCTCATCCCGGTTCAGTCCACGGCTCATCTGCAGTTTCCTCCTTTATTCTTCATCGTCGTCATCTTCTTCCGGAAACAGCATAGCCTCCATCACTTCCGGATCGCTCATGTAATCGGCAATATTGTTGATCACATTATCAAGGTATCCGTTGTCGGCCATCTCTTCCATGAGACTTTCGAACACGTCCTCAAATCCCTCGTCCAGTGCGGATTCCGGATTCATGGCTGCCACTACTGTGTGGAAGAACTTTGTAAATTCTGTCTGGATCACGCCATCGAAGATGGAGACCAGATCCTGCTCTTCATCCTCATCTTCCACCGGAATATGTAAAAACAGAGCAGCCGGAACGCCTTCCTTCTTCCGGAAGATCTCTGTATTCTTCAGGAAATCATGAAGCACATCCGGGCTGAGCATCGGCGCCATCAGAGACTCCTGTGCTTCCACATCCACCGGATAATAGAAATAATCCTGCGCCGTCATCATCTCCATAAAATACGGACTGGTGACAAACAGCCCTGTGACCAGATCTTCATGCGGCACTTCCAGCTCCACAGAGATCTCTTCCTCCTGCTGATTCTTATTTGGCATATTGTCGTTGGAATATACTTTGAATTTATCCTTGTTGTTTTTCATGTTGTCCTCCTTAAAATCTTTTTTGTCTGGAATACAGCCCCATTATACCGGATTCACAGGAAATATGCCATAGAGAATTTTACCACAATTCTGCTTTGATAGAATTTATCTTACACCGAAATTATTTCAGTAATATGATATTCATAAAAATCCCCTTTTCACAGAAAATGTATTCTGCAAAAAGAGGATTCTTTTTATTCCACGTAATATACTCGTTTTTCTTTTCTCGGCGCGGCCTCCTTCGCCGGCTCGTCGGCATAGCCTAAAATACAGTGACCGATGCCCTCGTACTCTCCCTCGATGCCAAGGCTTTTCAGCAGTTCTTTACCTTCTTTCTGTTCAAACTCTTCTTTTGCCCTGTGAATCCAGCAGCTCCCGATACCCTGATCGTGAGCGGCAAGCATGAGGTTTGCCATCACAAGGCTTCCATCATAGAGATAGGTCGGAACCTTTTTATCTGCCAGAACTACAAGCACCACCGGCGCGCCGTAGAACGGATCGGTTCCATCCGCTCCCATGATACCCGCGTTGAGTTTGGAGAGACGGTCTCTGACCTCCTTATTTGTAACAGCCAGAATGATGACCGGCTGACGTCCCATGCCGCTCGGCGCATACAGTCCGGCCTCGATGATCTTGTCGATGGTCTCCTTCGGAATCATATCCGGTTTGTATTTGCGCACGCTTCTTCTTGTAATCATTTCCTGAATCAAATCACTCATTGTCAAACCTCCCTTTGTACCGGCATATTTTTATTGCCAGAATCTATTATAGTCCTTTTGAAAGAAATGTGCCAGAGTGAATTCCATTCTCATATTTTGCCGCGCTAAATCCCATCTCCTCATACTCTGTCCCGCCAAGTTTTATTTTCACACCATAGTTTCATCTTTCAATATTTCCACAAGGTCTCCCTGGCAGATACTTCTGGCCGCCGCCAGATAAGCAAGGCTCACTGCGCCCGCCGATATACAGAGAAAAATCAGAACAGGTACGAGAGGCAGGTGACTTATAAACTGCCCGGCAGTAGGCGGCGACATCTGTAAGAGCAGCGCCGTAACAGGGACATCAATGATCACCGCCATCAGGAATGGCCGCCCGATGATGAAAAGTCCTTCCAGAAAGAGGAGTTTCTGCATATCTTTCGGTGACACGCCCACGGAAAGATAGCGGGCAAATTCCTTCTTTCTCTGATAAATCTGTCCCAGCGTGGCGGAGAGGATTCCGGCGATTCCCACGCAGGCAAGCAGCGCCGCCAGCACGCCCATGACGATCCGGAGTCCTTTTCTGGCCGCCTGGTCGGAAGCCTCCTCCTGGATCCTTCCTTCCAACGTGTAGCCTTCATCCGGCGTCAGAGCCGCAATTGCTTCCCGGACAACCTCGCTCTCAGCTTCCTTTTCCCGGATGGCTTCTTCCAGATAAATGTTATAATTGGTCTCTGCGCCTGAAAATGTACCGGCTTCTGAGAGCAGCGCTGCCAACGGCCGGAACGCATTTTCTGAGAGGACGAGATTCAAAGCTTTCTGTTCCAGTTCCTCCCGGATTGCAGGAATCTCGTTCGTGCAGGCGTCATAATAAAGAACAGGCTCCGATGCATTTTCACCCGGATATAACTCTCCGGAGTCATCCGCCACAAACGGCAAATATTTCCGGTTCATATAATCGCTCTCCCGGTCATCCCAGAGGAGATTGACCGCCACAGCTCCTGCATCGGAGGAAATGTTATGGTCCTCGCAGTACCCGGCAAAGCTCTGTTCATCCAGCACAAACAAATGCACAGCCGTCCGCCAGCCTTCCTGCCCGGCAACATTCGCCCGCTCCGCTTCCGGCAGCAGCGTCTCCACGCCAATCTGCTTCAGTTCTTCACTGAGCATATCCTCCGGCAGAAACAGCGTGGTATCGATAACCTGATAGGAAATGCACCGGCTGACGCCCGGAACGGCGCGCAAGGTTTCCAGAAGGGAATCTGCGCTGGCGGACTGCGTGGTCTGGGCGTTGCCAACTTGCGCTGCGTCGGCGCTCTGCCCGCTTTCGGAACTGCCAGCCTGCGCTGTGCCTTCGTTGGCGCTCTGCTCATTTTCCGGGCCGGCCTCCCGCGTCAGCATAAGATCCCATACATCGTGATATTTCTCATAATAAGTTTCCTGAGTACTCAGACCGGAGATGGTCTCCGCACTTAAAAATATAAAAAATCCGATGAACGACAAAAACAGCACAAAGGTCGCCGCCCGCATGGACTTCCTTCTGTTGTAAATGGATTTGCGCGCCAGCTCGCCGTAAACGCCGAATGTCTTTGATAACAGACGGAAGGAGCGCATTTTCTCTGCCTGCGGCTCGACGCCGCCAAATATGGCCTCCATGGGCGAGAGACGGCTGATCTTCCGCGCCGGAATCCAGGCGGAGAGAACGGCGGTGAGAAAGGCCGCCGCCAGAGAAATCACTGCCACCAGAATGTGGTATTCAAAGCTCACGTTGTAATCCACATCCAGTCCCAGGCTCTGCCCAAGCCCGATGGTCTGCTCCACAAACATATAGCAGATGCCCACGCCGATGGCTGTTCCCAGCAGAATGGGCAGCACACAGAGAGCCGCCGCTTCCTGCACAAGAAATGTACGAATCTGCCTTGGTGTGGCTCCCACGCTTTTCAGGATACCCAAATGCTGGAGACGGCTTCCCATGGACACGGCAAACGCATTGTGAATCATGGCGATAAGTGCCGCACAGATCAGCGCCAAAACAACACCATACACGATAAAAAGCGTTGTCGGTCTTATGTCAGTGACTCCTTTCGCCGCCTGCTGTTTCACGTAATCCATCCACAGATTATAGGCCAGGGTGGTCATCAGAGAAAGTAAAAGAGAAGACAAAAATGCGGCTCCTGCCAGCAGCAGACTGGCAGTGCGGTTTTCTTTGATATAACGAAAAGAAAAACTATTCCACATATCCATTCCTCCCTTCATCAGATTTTTTCGTCCGAGACGATGCGGCCATCTTCCATACGGATGATACGGCCGGTCTGCAGGGCGATGCTCTCATCATGAGTGACGATGAGCGTGGTCTGTTTATATCTGCGGTTAGAATATTTGATCAGCTCCATAATTTCCTGACTGTTCTTCTCATCCAGATTACCCGTCGGCTCGTCGGCAAGGAGCAGCGCCGGAGCGTGAATCAGCGCCCTCCCGATGGAAACCCTCTGCTGCTGGCCGCCGGAGAGCTGTTTCGGCAGATGTTTCTTCCGGTCCGAAAGGTCCAGCAGCTCCAGCAGCTCATCCAGATGTTCCTTATTGATGCGCTGGCCGTCCAGCCGCAAGGGCAGGGTGATATTTTCCACCACATTCAGCACCGGGATCAGATTATAAAACTGATAGACCAGCCCCACCTTCCGGCGGCGGAAAATCGCCATTTCCTCCGGCGTGCGGCCATAGACCTCCTGCCCTTCCACCAGCACCTTTCCGCCGGTGGGACGATCCACCCCGCCGAGAAGATGTATCAGCGTCGACTTGCCGGAACCGGACTTGCCTACGACCGCCGCCAGCTCCCCTTTCTCCATGGTAAAAGAAACGTCATCAAGGGCACGAACCTCCGTCTCGCCTTTCCCATATATTTTTGATAAATGCTCTACACGTAAGATTTCCATGGCGTACCTCCTCTTTTATTGATCTCATATATTTTTTATTATAGCACGCTTCCGATGACAGCTCCGTGACTGTATGATGACAAAATTGTCACAAAACCAGGTTACCTGCACAAAGTTTAAGGAAGCCATCTATATGACTCCCTTATAAAAACGTATCTGAAATTTTGCGCCGCCTCCGGGGCGGTTCATGGCCTCAATGGTTCCGTTCTGCGCCCGGATAATCATCTGCGCCAGAGCCAGGCCGATGCCTGCGTGCTCTCCGGCGCCGCTGCTCTCATCGCCAGATATATTGCCCCGGTAAAACCGCTCAAACAGATGCGGCAGCTCCTCCGGCAGGATACCCGGGCCGTTGTCGGCCACCGTCAGTTCCGTGTAAAGGGGATTCTCTGCGGCAGTTATCCACAGACAGCCTCCTTTTTGCAGATGTTCTGCACAATTTTTCAGCAGGTTACCCACCGCTTCCACCGTCCAGCTCTCATCGCCCCGGAAGGAAATGTGCTCCGGCACGTCCGTCCGCAGGGCGATTTCTTTTATATCCGCCAGAATAACCAGAGGTTCCCAGGCTTTTTCCACTGTTCTTGCCACGGAAACCTCATTTTCTTCCATGACAATCGTACCCGATTCCAGCCGGGCGATTTTCAGCAGTACGGACACCTGCCATTCCATACGGCTTAGCAGGCTGCGGATTTCCCGAATGCATTCCATATCTATTTCTTTTCCATCACAGGCTTCCCGGCGCTGCAGACGGGACAGCAGCAGACGGATGGCTGTCAGCGGCGTCCTAATCTGATGTGAAATATCCGCGATAGAATCTTTCAGATACTCCTTATCCCGCTGCATTTCTTCCGCCTGCTCCGTAAGGCGCAGCGTCAGCTTCTGTATCTCACTGGAAAGGAGCGCCAGTTCCCCTTCCTCATCGGGTACAAACTGCAGGGCTTGCTGCGAATGAAGGATCTGATCCAACTGCTGTGACAACGCAGACAACGCCTCGTACCTCTTCTTAGCGGCGCACCAAAAAAGAACGGCGCCCGCTATGCTGAAAACTGCCACATAAAGCGCCGCCGGCACGCCAAAACAAAAACCCGCGCCCGCCGCTGCCAGCAGCGCCAGAATGACATAGATGTTTCCATACTTTCTTATCTCAGGATTTCTCCAAAGCCACATGAATGACTCCTCCGTTCCACCGATATTTCTCTACTTCTCCATCAGATACCCCAGCCCCCGCACGGTCTTTATAATGTCCGGATGCGCCGGATCTTCCTCAATCTTTTCCCGCAGCCGCTTGATATAGACAGTGAGCGTATTATCATTGACAAAATCTCCCGCCACATCCCAGATTTCTTCCAACAGGCGGCTCCGGCTTAATACCTCGCCCCTGTGATTTAAAAAGGTAAGCAGCAGGCGGTATTCAAGCGCAGACAAAGGCACATCTTTTCCCGCCCGGGTCACCGCCGCCCGCAGGGTGTCGATCCGGAGGTCTGCAAATGTATAGACGCTCTGATTTTTTCCGCTGCGCCGCAGTACATTTTTTATCCTGGACAAAAGCTCCATGGGCCGGAACGGCTTCGTCACGTAATCGTCCGCGCCAAGATCAAAGCCGGTGACCACGCTGGCTTCGTCGTCCATGGCTGTCAGCATGATAACCGGCGTGTCCAGCCGCTGCCGTATGAAAGTACAGAGGGCGTAGCCGCTGCCGTCCGGAAGCATCAGATCCAGAAGGATCAGCGCAAATTCTTCCTGTCCGAGCAGCGTAAGAGCCTCCTGTCTGGTCGATGCCGATCTAACTGCATATCCTTCTTCTGTCAGGAGAATTTCCAGATTCCTGACAATCTCACGGTCATCTTCCACTATAAATATTTTTATTTTTCTTTCAACTTCGTCCCCTCGCATATGTACTCCTTCTTTCCGCACAGCTCATAATAGAAAATGTACTGCTGCATCACACCCTGAAATCCTCTGTAGCGTCTGTTAGGGAATCCCCGTTTGTAATGCTCCGCCATGGCCTGTTTGATGTGAGTATCCATGGGAAATGCCTGAAGATGGTGGAGTGCAAACAGGCAGATACAGTCCGCCACTTTTTCACCAACCCCGAAAAGCTTTAAAAGCTCTTCCTTCGCCTTCCGGTAGGACATGGCGCTGACCGCCTCCGGATCAAATTCCCCGGACACCACGCTGCGGGCCGCCCGCACCACATATTTGCTGCGGTAGCCGAGATTACATTCTTTCAAGGCGTCCTCCGGCAGACCGCAAAGTGCCTCGGGAGCAGGAAAGGCATGATACCGAATTTTCCTGTTTTCTTCCTGAGAAGATATAAGCTGCCGGCTTTTTTCCGGCGGCTGCGGTACCCAAATCACTTTTTCCTCCCCATATTTTTCGCAGATATTTGCGATGCACCGGCGAATCCTCACAATATTGTTCTGCTGTGAAATCAGAAAAGACACGATCATCTCCCACAAATCCTGTTTTAAGATCCGCATACCGGAACCAAAGGCAATGGCGCGGTTTAAATATGCGTCATTGGGATTGGCCTGCGCCATATAAACGCTATAATCATTATCCAGATCAAAATAGTCTTTCCAAAACTCGTCATATTCCTCTTCGCCGCAGTAAAAACGGCAAGATTTTCCATTCTGCCATATTTTTATACAGCGGTCTCCGGCATAAATCGTAAATAGATCGTCCTCAGTCTCTTCCATACGAAAACATTGTCCGGACCGGCAGATCTGCGCCAGGCTAAAATTCTCTATCTCTTTTTCAACCATAGTTCCTCCCTCATTTTTCCTGCTATCATAAAAAGTGCCCAGACCAGGCTGATTCCTATCGCCACCGCCAGGGCGTACTCTGCTGTCAGCGTACCGTATTTCCACGCCCCGTTTCCATCTCCCCAAACCAGGCTGCTCATGGTAAAAAACAGCATCCTGCCCGGCGCCGAAGTGGCGATGGCCGGCAAAAGCAAGATGGTGGCCGGAACTTTTAAGATACGAGCCAGACGCTCGGCATAAACTGCTGTCACCATGGAACACAACAGACATGGCAGAATCTTTTCTCCGACTGTTTCTGAGACTGCCAGAAAAACAATACGGTTCAACAGCCCGCCTAAAGCGGCCGGCAGAAGCAGACCGCCGCGCAGGTGGAACAGGATTCCAAGTCCCAGAGGGCCGAAGAATGCCGATGCCAGTTCTATAAGTTCTCTTTCCATAGCCGTCCTCAGCCTCCTTCAGAAATATACTATGCCGCCAGCCAGATTGCTCCCATAAACCCTATGACCAGCGCACCGGTCCAGATGAGACTCTCCGTCAGCCGCATGATTCCGGAAATGGTGTTGCCTGCCAGCACATCCCGGACGGAATTCATCAAAGAAAGGCCCGGCAGAAGAAGCATCATATCGCCCATAATTACCCTGTCGTACTGAAACCATCCGGTCTGCCTGGAAAGAAGGCAGATGAGAAAACCGAAGAGAAATGAACAGATACTATAAAAAGTTACCTTGTTGGGACAAAATTTTTCAAACCGGCTCTGAAAAAGACAGATGAGCGGTGCAAAAGCCGCTGCTGCCAGCCCGTCCACCAGACTACCCCCAAAAAACACGGCAAAACTTCCTGTTACCAGGATACTTCCCAGATACCGTTCACGCATATTTTCTGCTCTTTTCCATTCCTGCAGAGCCTCCCCCAGCGTTTCTCCGATCCGTCCGTCCTCCCTTACGCACTGCCGTCCGGCGCAATATTCCCGGCTCAGCCGGTTCAGCGCCTCCAGCTTCCGGAAATCATATCTGGGCGAGCGGGGAATTCTGCGAATCTGTGTTACCCGTATCCGCCCCGGAAACTCCATGGTCGCCATGATACTTGAGATTATCACGAAGATATGGACACTCTGTGCCCCGCTGGCCATTCCCATGCGCGTCAGCGTATCCTCCACCCTTTTTACCTCAGCTCCGGAAGACAAAAGCATCTCTCCCATATCCAATATATTTTTTAAAAAATGCTCCGCCGCTTCCCGTCTCGCTTTCATTTCTGTCCTTTCTGCCTCCGTCTGTGATTCTTCCTGTTTCCGCGCGCGGCAATATAATTCATTGTACCACAAAAACCCGGCAGACATACATGGTTTTGTATATATCTGCCGGGTGCGATTCACAAACTGCAGCCGGATATGCCGCTCAATTTTTCATTTTTGTGTACAATCTATCCATTATAACGAAGCGCATCAATAGGTTTTTTCTTCGCAGCCTTATTGGCCGGATAGATGCCGAACACCACGCCGATGAAGATAGAAAACGCCACGGCGATCCAGAAGACGCCCGGTGAGAGGGCGAAAGTCATGGTATCGCCGCCAATGACCGCGATAACCCGCAGAGTAAGCCAGGAAAGTAAAATACCTATGGCGCAGCCCATAAGACTGATCATCAGCGCCTCTATCAAAAACTGCATCATTATGACATTCCGGCCGGCGCCAATTGCTTTCCGGATGCCGATCTCTCTTGTGCGCTCCGTGACTGACACCAGCATGATATTCATGATGCCGATACCGCCCACCAGCAAAGAAATCCCGGCGATACCGCCGAGGAGGAGACTGAGAATCGAATTCACACTATCCATGGCTTCCATAATAGTTGACTGATTGATAACTGTGAATGCGTCTTCATCCTGTTCAAAACGATTCATAAGAGTTTCCGTCACCACAGTCTCCGCCGGATCCAGACTTTCCTCACTGGCCGCCGATACATAAAAAGACGTAATTTCCATGGATATGCTGTCTGTCAGTCTGACCAATGAAGTATATGGAATGTAAGCTTCGTAAGTCTGCGTCGTAGAGGTATCACTGTCATCAGCCTGCAAAACGCCCACAATCGTATAGGAAATGCCATCCAGTTTCATGGTCTCTCCCACCACGTCCATCCTGCCGAGAACTTCCGTGGCAAGTCCCGCATTTATGACCGCCACATTTGTATGATTATCTACGTCGGTATTTTTCAGGAAACGTCCCGCATAAAGCTCCTGCTGCATGATATCTGCGTAGGTTCCCGTTGTGCCGTAAATGGTCGCCGTCTCCTCGGAGTAGGTGCTGGCGGCAGTGCCGCTTGTCTGGGCCACAGGGGCCGCTTCCTTAATCTCCTCTTCCGCCGCCAGCTCTTCCAGATCCGTGAGCTTAAGCGGTTTATCTTTATCATCTGCAATGGACACCTGGAGCAGATTTGTACCCATGCTGGAAATCTGGTCATTGACGGAGCTGGTGGCCCCGCTGACCAGAGAGACAAGCACAACCAATGCCAGCACTCCGATGATAATCCCCAGCATGGTGAGAAAGGAACGCATCTTGTTGGAAGAAATAGCCTTCCATGCCATTTTTACGGACTGCCGGATCATGCGTTCACCTTCTCTCGGCCAGAAAATGCCACGGCATTTTTTCGTTTTTCATCGGGTTTCCCGGCATCCACTACTCTGCCGTCCAGGATATGGATGCTGCGGCTTGCCTGTCTGGCAACCGATTCATCGTGGGTGATGAGTACAATGGTATTCCCCTGTGCATGAAGCTCATGAAATAATTTCATAATTTCTTTTCCAGTGGCAGAATCCAGATTTCCCGTGGGCTCATCGGCAAGAAACAGCGACGGACGGGAAGCAATCGCCCTGGCGATAGCCACCCTCTGCTGCTGCCCTCCGGACAGTTCGTTGGGCCTATGTTTTTTCCGTCCCTCAAGCTTGACACGTTTCAGAGCCTCTTCCACTCTTTCCCTTCGTTCTTCCCGGGGGACTTTCTGGTAAATCATCGGCAGTTCCACATTTTCTTCTGCGGTAAGATTGCCGATAAGATTAAAGCTCTGAAAAATAAAACCGATTTTCCGGCTCCGGATCTTTGCCAGCTCTGTCTCCGAATAATCTTCTATGGGCTGGCCGTCCAGAAGGTATCTGCCGCTGTCCGCCACGTCCAGACATCCGATAATGTTCATCATAGTAGACTTTCCACTGCCGGATGGTCCGATGATACTGACAAACTCTCCGTCTTCGATACGGATACTGGCGTTATCGAGGGCGTGTACCTGAGCGTCGCCGATCTGATATACTTTCGATACATTTTCAAATACGATCATATCTCTCACCTCCACCTACTCACCGGAACCTCCAGGACTGCCTCCACCCGGTCCCCCGGAATTACCTCCCGGCATTCCGTTTCCTCCGCCGGATCCGCCCCTGCCGCCGGACGGCATGTCGCCGTTCATACCGCCGCCCATAGACGGAAAGTCACTGCTGCTCTCATCGGAACTTCCTGTCCGGAGATAATACACTGTGTCGCCTTCTTCCTGCAGAGCGCTGACTGGAATCAGCACTGCATTTTCTGCTTCATCTACTTCAATGGAGGCGGAGACGCTCATGCCGTAAAGCATATCGTCAGTTTTTTCCAAAGTGATTTCCACCGGATATTTGGCGCTGCTGCTGTCTCCGGTGGAAGTTGTGGAAATTTCCGTGATAGTACCCTCAAATTCCTGTCCTTCGGCGGCATCCATGGTGATCGTTGCCGACTGGCCCTCCTCCACCGATAAAATATCCAGCTCATCTACCTGAATGGAAACTACCGCCTCATCCGCGTTGACAATGGAAAATGCGGCTGCCTCGTAAAGACTGTATTCTTCCTCTGAGGACGCGGTTGAACTGCCGCTTGTTCCGGTACTGACAGACGACGTACCTGCGGCGCTTCCCCCCGCCGCTGTGCCGCCGGCCGTGCCCGTTCCACTTTCAGAACCCGTAGCTGTGGTGCCGTCCGTGTTTCCGCTCTCTGTAGTATCTGAATTTCCCTCCGTGCTGGCGGTTTCTTCGGTGGAATCCTCCGCGGTCGCCGCAAACGACGCTGTAACTGTCAGCGTCTTTCCATCACTGCTCATTTCTTTTGCCGTTGAAGCAGCTCCCGAAACAGTTACCGTCGTATCAGATGAAAAACAGTATCCCTCATTGGCTGTCAGAACAATGGTAGCGGTGTATACGGTTCCCGCCAGTTTCCACTTATTCTTTCTCTTCATTTTTCGCAGACGATTGATTTTATCCTGCATAAATTCTATTATCTTTTGCGCAAAATCTTTCACCCGCCTCATGGCATTTCATCCTTTCTGATTCTACATTTGATTTATCCTGACAGATTTACCGCCAGGCAGACCTGTCACCTTCTAAGTATAGAAATGCCACTTAAATTCAACTTAAAAAATTTCCGGCGTTCCTGTGAAATCTTTGTGTCGTTCACAAAATCACCTGTATCGTCAGCGATTTCCCATCCGGAGAAGCAGCGGTAATTCTTCCTTTATGAGCACTCACAATAGCTTTGGCAATAGACAGTCCGATGCCGTGTCCTCCAGTTTGTGAATTACGGGAAGCATCCACCCGGTAAAAGCGGTCAAAAAGATGTGCAAGATGCTCTCTGGAGATAAAATCTGCCGTATTGGATACATTGATATAAATATTTCTTCCCCGCCGTTCCAGCCGGAAAGAAATACGTCCGCCTTCCGGAGAATATTTCAGAGCATTATCCAGAAGAATAGAAAACAGACGCTGGATATTTTTCATTTCTCCAGTGTAAGATACCAACGGTTCAACACAGCTCTCGAACATCTTTCCCTGCAGCATTGCCAGAGACTGAAACGAACGGGCAGTCTCCAGCGCCACCTCGGAGATGGGGAATTCCACGCATTCCGCATCCCCACGCCTTTCCTCCATTTTGGACAAAAAAATCAAATCCTCCGTCAGCTCTTTCAATCGCTGAATCTGCTTCCTGATATCCTCTACCCACTCGTTTTCACCCGTTTCCAGCGCTATGATCTCCGCGTCGGCGTCAATGATCGTCAGCGGCGTCTTAATCTCATGTCCGGCGTCAGTAATGAACCGCTTCTGTTTCTCATAGCTTTCCACATAGGGTTTCACCGCTCTTTTGGAAAAAAGAATCAGCAGCAAAAATACCGCCCCGGTTCCTGCAGCGGCCACAGAGGCGCTGACTGTGAGAAATCCACGAACCTGAGCCAGACTTCTGCCGCAGTCCAGAAAAATAACCATCGGCGTGCCGCCCTCATCTGTTTTTACATAACGGTAATCATGCAGAAATCCCCGATTTCCGGGCCGTTTATTTACCTCCTCGGCATAGGCTGCCGCCTCGCTTTCATCCACCGCGGCAATCCTCCCCACATCTGCCCGGATCACATCTTCGTCCTCATTGAAATATACTGTGAAATATCTGCTTTCATAAGGAGTTTCCGGCGATATGCCAGGGGGAGCGCCTCTTCTGTCCCTCTCCGGCTCTTCTTCCGGGACGCCTCTCTCCGGAAAGCTGCCGTTATTCTCCGCCAGGATATCAAGAATCCGGTCCACATCTCCTACGACCTGCCGGTAATTCATCCAATTGACCACTCCCAGAATTACAAACAGCACCGCAGCCACGGAACAAACCGATACCATAACAAATGTGCACCGCAGCCGGCGGATCATGCCTTCACCTCCAGAAAATAACCGGCGTTTCTCGCTGCCTTGATCTGCACGTCGGCATCAAGCGCTTCAAGCTTCTTCCTGAGATAAGAAATATATACCCACACCACGTTGATCTCCGCTTTGCTGTCAAATCCCCAGATTTTTTCCATAAACCTCTCCGTAGAGATCAGATGCTTTGGGTGACTCATAAGATATTCCATCATCTGAAATTCTTTATTTGTCAGATGAAAACTGCCGCCCGGCGATGACAGCTCATTGGTGGCACGGTTCAGCCGTACATTTCCCACCCGAAGAATCGAATCCTGCCCCGCTGTAGTCTCTCTTGTCATGGCACGAATTCTCGCCAGCAGTTCTTTCATGGCAAAAGGCTTGGTCAGGTAATTGTTGGCGCCGCCGTCAAGCCCCGCCACCTTATCATCCACATCGCCTCTTGCCGTAAGCATCAGAATAGGGATAGCGCTGCCATTTTCCCTCACTCTTTTTAATACTTCAAATCCATCCATTTTCGGCATCATCACATCCAGGATCATCCCGTCATAATTTCCGCCCTTCAGATATTCCAACGCCTCCTCTCCGTCATAAACCGCGTCCGCAGAATATCCATTTTTTATCAATATAGTAACCAGCGCTTTCGACAGCGATTTTTCATCCTCCACAACCAACAGCCGCATTTTACTTCCTCCCTGCTATAGTCATACGATGTTTTCCTCATATCTCTCTGCTTTTCATGCCTCACAAAACGTATTTTGCAGCAATGATTCCTCTTTTGGGAAGATTTTATTATATCCTGTTTTTTTGAAAATCTTTTGAACATCCATAGGGTTTTGAGAGGCGCTGCCGCGGCTCATTTGCTTTCCGAAACTTGCTTTGATTCCTTTTGCACTTTCTAATTTTGCATTTTTATCTGCTCCCCGGCAGCCAGCGGATACCGCAGCAGCAAAACGCTGTCCAGATTCTCCCTGCGCATATCCACCGCCGTAATCTGCCGGTTGCCGTAGGTTGTGTAATAATAAATTCCTTTCTCCGCATTGCAGCAGGACGTATATATGGTCATCTCATAGTCGTTTTCTCCCACCCGGCAGCAGCCTTTTGTCTGATTCACTGCTCCTAAAATATGAAAAAACTGACTGACATTTTCTTCCTCGGAACTTCCGGCCACAGCGTTCATCCTGGTAAATACTGCCCGGACGAAACGGGACTGGGAAGATAAGTCTCCCGGAAGTCCCAGAGCGCCCATGCCCCTGCTGTACGTCTTTAAAGTCAGCCGGTCACAAAACAGATTCTCCGGCTCCCGCGGTGAGATGTGCATGTAATTGTTAAGCTGGAACATTTGCTCCGGAAAAGTCGGATTGTTGGTGAGGACGCCCGCCGGATTCTCATACACCCGCAGCCCTTCCTGTACCGCCTCTATGGTGACCGCCTCATTTTTATCTGCCAGCAGCCAGTGAAGCTGCGCCGGCGGAAGTCCCGGGGCAAAAGCCTCACCGGTCACCGTCAGTCTCTCCAGCCGCCGTACCGCCTCCTCCACCGTGGCGCACTGCCCGAGAATCCACGGAATCAGCTCGAACTGCGCCACATACTCCCGTCCGGCCATCACCTCTTCAAAGTCCTGATAAAATGTATTTCCCACAAAATTAAGACCCGCCATGGCAAGCCCCTTTTCGTTGACGGCCTCGTAGTAAAGGGGATACTCCCGACTGATCGAAGATGTCTCTTTTCCGCCGGAATTGCGTCTGCCAATTTCCCATCTATTCTCCCTTTCTGGCCGAGAACTATCCAGACAGTCTTCCGTTTTCTCCACACATGCCATTCCGATGATGGCATAATGGTTGTGCATTTCTCCCATATGCCGGAACAGGAACGGATAATTTCTCGGTGTGATGACGACCTCCTCGCCCCGTGAAATCGTGTCATCCAGTGTCCGTCCGAAATAGAAATCCTTTGCCGTAAAAGTAATCGCTGTACACATAGTTTTTCCTCCGTTCTTCATATTGCGCCGCAGTGCGATCCTCGCGGAGCATTTTTTATTTCACAGAAAAACAGTTTTCAATAAAAAAAGATATCTGCACATAAAATATACAGATATCTTCTCGATTATACGTTTTCGTTATATTGGGGGCTGCCGCCGCTTCATCTTCTAAGGCAGTTCCGCTCCGCAGATCTCTTCTGGTTTCAGACAATACTATTCAGTTTGCTCACAGAAATGTAATTGCCAAGCAATGCCTCCGCGTCGGTACCCTCCGGCGCACTCTTTTTCTTTTTGTGAATGGAATTTGCCATATAGATATTCTCATCCATCTTTTCCAGTTCAAAGCGGTCATGGTAGAACTCCAGCTTCGCCGGAATCCGGTCGTAAAGGGTTCCCTTCACTTCTTCCGCCGCGCAGTTAGGAAAATTCACATTCCAGATCTGCCCCTCTCCGATCTTCTGTTTCAGGAGAATCTCCGTCAGCTCCCCGAAATATTTTTCCACCACGGCGTAGTCCGCGGTATCATCCTGGGAGTAGGCGATGGCCGGCACACCGTGCACCAGCGCCTCCATGGCGGCTCCCACAGTCCCCGAATACAGAATCTCATAGCCAATATTATATCCTTTATTGATACCGGAAAATACCACATCCGGCTTCTCTTCCAGTACATTTCCAATGGCAAGCTTCACGCAGTCCGCTGGTGTACCGTCAATACTGTAAGCTTCCACACCTTCCACCGGAAAATCTACCTTCGCAATCTCCATACCCAGATCTACCGTGATCCGGTGGGACATGCCGCTGCACTGACTCTTCGGCGCTGCCACCGTCACCTCTCCAAACTGTCTGGCCAGCTCCGCCAGCTTCCGGATCCCCGGCGCCTGAATACCGTCATCATTTACCACTAATATTCTCATATGTACACCCCTTTTATTTTTCCTGTTATGTTCTCACACATATCCTACTATAGTAAATGATGCCCGGCAATGCAAGGGGTAGATTTGGCTAATCACAGATTTTTATTTGGATTTTATTGGAATTTTACTTATCTTTTCATTTATTTGCAACTCGTTTACCCTCACCCCAGTTCGCTCACATCTACGATGTAAGCTTCCTTGCCGTTAGTGAGCAGCAGTTTCTTCTCACTGACTGTCAGATACATTTCTACATCAAAATATAATTCTTTTGGTATATGTATTTTCATGAAAGTCTGCTGATCCAGATTCACAAGGCAATATGCCGTTCCCGGCTGGTCTCCTTCATCTTCATCGTAGCCGAACAAAAAATAGCTGCCTGTACCGCTCAGTGTATACACATCCTCATCGACTCCATCTATGGTAAAAGATTCTCCGGTGACAATATTATCAAACCGCAGTGTATTACCTTCTGTCTTATAATCCCATTCCAGATCAAGGTCTGAAGCGCCCGGATATTTCTCCAGAATCTCTCCGGTATGAAGATCGATCTTATAGGTCTGCGAATCCATCCAGAAAGAACCGTCCGGCAATTTTGTTTCAATGGAATCGCCATATGCCAGCACTGTGTAGGTATCCAGAAACTTGATCTCATCTGTATGAAGATACCACAGCAGGCTGTCTATCCTTTTCTCCGTCCGGGCCGCTATATCAAACACAGACCAATATTCAGCGGAGCGATGATTGCACAGAATGATCTTTCCATCCGGTGACATGAGGAAGTTGCATATCATTTTATCATTGGAGATTTTTGTCACTTCCTCTGTCCGAAGATTGATCTCCACCAGACACTCTTTTTGCACAATGGTGTCTTCTCCCACTTCTCCCACATGCCACAAATCCGCATAAACGATATCTCCATTTTTGTAATGAAACAGTCCGCCAAAATCCCCCATTCCATTAAATCCCAGCACTTCGTTTCCGATAACAGCATACTCAAAAGAATAAGGCACGCCGTCATACTCTCCCCGGAATGAATATACCGGCAGTTCCCGCAGCCCATTACCCTGAATGGCGTAGACTTTATCGACGATTTCATCTTCCCCGTCATTCTCATAATGCACCTTGCAGACAAAGCTTTCGTTCACGCCATAAATCTGCATTCCTTCCTCCAGTGTAAGCATCTGGTTCTCATCCGCCGGGATATCCGGCTGACTGGTTTCGCCGCTGCTTTTCTTTGAACTATCCCGTCCGCTGTCTGTCGCATTCGTTCTGTATCCGTCTGTGTCGTCTGTATCACCAGACTCTTCCGCACCACCTGCGCCGCCGATATTTAGCTCCGTCACCTCATGGCCGGAAAACATATCAAACAGCCACTCCCGGAAGGCATCCGACGCCGTTGCCAGGACCGATACACTCATTCCCAATATCACAATACACAGCAGGACAGCGGCCGCTGTCCGGAAGGCGGCGCTGTGTCTCCACAGGCGGGGGATCCATCCGTTCGGGGAAAGACCCTTTTTCTCCAGATTTTTTTCTATCCTTTCTGCCGTTTTTTCAATGTATTCGTCGTCACATTGATGGATGGCCTCATATAAATCTTTTCCCGTCATATGTCATAGCCCTCCTTCCTAAGATATTTTCTCAGCTGTTCCCGGATTCTTGAAAGCCGCATGGATGCGGTTTTCTTTGAAATGCCGTGCCGCTCTCCGATTTCTTCCAGAGAACCGGCAAACCAGTACCTCTCCAGAAAGATATCCCGGTTATTGTCCGAAAGCTCTCCCAGGAACCGATTGACCGCTTTTACCAGCTCTTCCTTCATCACCGCATCGTCAATAGCCGCTCCACGGCCCGCGCAGTCGTTCAGCTCTTCCAGCGACTGCTCGTACATACATTTTCTTTTCAATGCATGGTCGTGGGTAAACCTTTTCAGAGAAAGATTTTTGACAATCCGGCACACATACGCTTTGAAAAACTTCGGCCACTGCGGCGGCAGTGTGTTCCACACCGCCAGCCAGCTGTCATTGATGACCTCCTCGCTGTCCCGCCTGTCGTCCACGATTCCCATGGACAGGCTGCGGCACAACTTTCCATACTTGATATCCGTTTCCTCGATTGCTCTCTCTGACCGCTCCCAGTATAAAGCGATGATCTCTTTATCCTCCATCTCCTCACCTCCGTGATGTCTGAATGTGCACTTTAAACCTATGGAATTCGATAAATCAAAACTGAAAATTATACATTTACTGTCATAAATGAATTTTATTTCACTCCAACTCGCTCACATCCACAATATACGCTTCCGTTTTATTGACCAGCAGAAGTTTTTTCTCGGCGCCTGCCAGATACATTTCCACATCAAAATGCATTTCCTGTGGTACGTCAATTTTCATAAAAGTTTTCTTTGCCAGATTTACCAGAAAATACGGCGAATTGCTTTCTTCCTTATCACCATACATCGCATAATCTCCTGAGTTTCCCAGAAAATCTGTTTCTTTGTCAGCTCCTTCAATAGAAAATGTTTCTCCCGTGACAATATTGGTGAGCTCCAGGGTATTCTTTTTCACAGAACTGTTCCACTCCATATCTGCTTCCCCATATCCCGGATAGGTTTCCAGTACCTGACCGGTGCGAAGATCCACTTTGCAGGTCTGCGCCTGTGTCCGGATTCCGTCATCCGTTTTTTCCACCAAATCTTCACCAAAAGTAAGAATCGTGGTATCATCAAGAAATTCTATTTCGTCACCTCGGGTATAAGCATTGATTGCTTCTATCCTTTTCTCCGTTTTTTCTTTAAGATCAAAAACGGTCCAATACCCATCTGCCCGGTAATTACATAAGATTACTTTTCCACCGGGAGACATCGTACAGTTCGCATATACTTTGTCACCGGACAGCTTTTCCATTATTCCGGTTTCCAGATCCAGTTTTGCGATACATTCTTTATAATTTTCTCCATCATCCATCAGCTGTACATAAACGGATTTCTCGTCGAAGTAAGAGAAAACCTCATTTATGGCTCCTTCCAGATTAAAGCCATGGATTTCCTGATGACAAATTGCATATTCAAAGGAAAAAGGCACGCCATCATATTCACCCTGGAAAGAATACACCGGCAGTTCTTTCAACCCATTTCCCTGTATTCCATATACGCGGTCAATTTTCACATTTTCTGTCTCCTCGTCATAATGGGTTTCTGCTACGACCGTTTCCTTATCTCCAAACACAAGCATATTATCTTTCAGCGAAATTCTGTGGTTCTCATCCGCCGGGATATCCGGCTGACTGGTTTCGCCGTTGCCTTCTTTCGTACCCGCTGGTTCATCTGCGGCATTTCCTGCAGTATTCCCTTCGCTGCCGATATGTAATTCTGTCACCTCATGGCCGGAAAACATGTCGAACAGCCACTCCCGGAAGGCATCCGACGCCGTGGCAAGAACTGATACTCCCATTCCCAGTGCCACGATACACAGAAAAATCGCAGCGACCGTCCGAAAGGCGGCGCTGTGTCTCCACAGGCGAGAGATAACTCCCTTCGGGGACGGACTTTTTCTACTCAGATTCTTTTCTATTCTTTCTGCTGTCTTCTCGATATATTCGTCGTCACATTGATGGATGGCCTCATATAAATCCTTTCCAGTCATAAGTCATAGCCCTCCTTCCGAAGATATTTTTTCAGCTGCTCCCGGATTCTTGAAAGCCGCATGGACGCAGTTTTCTTTGAAATGCCGTGCCGTCCCGCAATCTCTTCCAGGGAACTGGCAAACCAGTACCTTTCCAGAAAGATATCCCGGTTATTATCCGAGAGATCTCCCAGAAACCGGCTGACCGTTTTTACCAGTTCCTCTTTCATCACCGCATCGTCAATGGCCGCTCCATGTCCCGCACAGTCGTTCAGCTCTTCCAGCGACTGCTCGTATACACATTTTCTTTTCAATGCATGGTTATGGGTAAATCTCTTCAGTGAAAGATTTTTTACTATGCGGCAGACATACGCTTTAAACAGTTTTGGCCACTGCGGCGGCAGCGTATTCCATACCGCCAGCCAGCTGTCATTGATAACTTCCTCGCTGTCTCTCCTGTCATCCACAATTCCCATGGATATACTGCGGCACAACATTCCATACTTGATATCCGTTTCCTCGATTGCTCTTTCTGACCGCTCCCAGTACAAAGCGATGATATCTTTATCCTCCATCTCCTCACCTCCGTGATCTCTGAATGTGCACTTTCAGACTAGTGTACTGTTTCATTCACAATACGCAGAATAAATGAGACAATACATTAGATTTTTTTCATATTTCTTCACATATACTTTTTGGTTGTCTCCGCTTTTCATAATTTTTTACGACAGGTATGTAATACATCTACTGCATACATTGTATGAAAACATCGGACAAATGTCCATCTATTTTCACTAAATAAATATCTATCTATTTCCACGGAACAGATATCTGTCTAATTTATAAGTACCAATACGGCATAGGAATCCACATAATATTTTAAAAAATATCAAATAATATTGGGGAAAATTTTGAGCTGTCCGCTACATTCTGAATCTATCCAACTCGATGTAACATCAGGGACAAAAGAAAAAGCAGGAAGTCCATTTGAGATTTCCTGCTCGGTGGCGCTGCTGTAAAAGCAGCGGTTATTTTGTTATATGTTGACTTATGAATTTTTTAATCAGCGCAGAGGCTTCTTCCGCATTGGAAAAGAGAGAAGGGTGCTCTCCCTTTGGGAAAAGATATACAGAAGATTGAGAAATCATTGAGGACATTTCTTTATATTCCTTCTCAAGATTGTTCCGGCAACTTTCATCCTCTCTGCTTCCCATGAATAAAACAGGTATTTTTAATCCTTCCAACGGTTTATGGAATAGCGGACGCTTTTCCTCCGCACACTTCAATAATGCTTCTGTATCAAGGTCAACTACCTTTTCCCAGTCTGTGCCCTGACACCATTCGTAAAATTGTCTTGACTCTCTATCTGCTTTCGCCTTCTTCCTTTCCGATAAAAGATTGGCAGAAAAATTTTCATTAAGTGTACGTCCGTCAAAGCTGTCTGCTATGACCGCATGAAATAGGTCGGGACGTTCCAATGCCGCATTAATAGCCGCCCATGCACCGCCGCTTGTTCCGATAAGACTGACTTTCCCGCATTGTAAATGTTCAGTAAGCGTAATCGTCTGAAATGCCTCGTCGTGCCACATATCCGGTGAAAAGGATTCCACCCGATCTGACTGTCCGTTACCCAAAAAGTCAATCAGAATACATCTAAAATTGTCTGCATACAGCGGCATAAGAAGTTCAGACATTTTCGAAGAAGCAGTATTGCCATGCAGAAAGATAATCGTCTCGCCTTTTCCGTATTCTTTATAAAAAATGGACTTATTTTGATATTTGAAATATGTCACACTCGCACCTCCCCAAAACTGCATTTATTATTTCCGATTCTTTTTTTAATATCCAAAAAATTCTTATCCCTATCTTAGCATACTTCCCCTGTGTTTCCTATCGCTATTCGCCAAAAACTGCGCTCACGACGAATCTATTCCCAGTTTCTTAACGATATTCGCAGATACCACAGTGATTCATGAGAAAACACAGGATAGCAAGGAAAATAATCGTAATATATAGCTCAGAGTACGGTTAAAATTCCATTAATCCAGAAAACAACCGTAATATCAACGCCCAGATTCAAAAATCCCCATAACCTTTCCCTCTGGCGTGAGCTTCATTTCCCTGAAATGCAAAATACCTCCAAAGTAACAGATTTTTTAATCTGTCCACTTTGGAGGTATCCTTTCATTATAAGATGCTTTTGCTTTATTAGATATTAGATATAAGAAAGATTTCATACCGCCGGGCAGGGGCGGCGTTTTTTGTATACCACCGGCTCTGCTCCGCACTGAAACGCCAGGTCGTAAGCGGGCTTCAGGGAGCTGCCGATGGCTGCGGCGTGATGGGCGTCAGAACCGATGGTCACGGTGCGGCCACCCAACTCCACAAAACGCCGGCATATGACTGCCAGTTCCCGTACCGCCTCTTTCTGTCCGAAAAGGCGGGTGTTGATTTCCAGGGATTTTTCTTTGACTGCCAGGAGCTTTAATATTCTGTCGATTTCTTCTCTGAATTCGTCATAGTGAAGAAGCGGGTCCTCGTAGGGCGCTTTCCGGCAAATGTAATCCATATGCCCCAGGGTATCAAAGTCATCAAACTCTCTGATGCAGCGATACATGGTTTTCAGGTAAGCGCTGTAGGCACTTTTTTTATCCGGGAAATCGTCAAAATAAGTTTTTTCATATAAATCTTTTCCACAAACGGCGTGAATGGAGCCGATCACCATATCAAAAGGACAGGAGCGGATCAGGGCGCTGTTTTTTTTGCAGACAGCGGGCTGGAGACCGATTTCTATTCCAAGAAGAAAGGTTTCATTTTGGTAAGGCGAATAGGTTTTAAAATAGTCGTCGGTACAAAATTCGTAGACCAGAGGAGGCGGAAAATCACAGTCCATATGCTCTGTCAGAACGATTCCCAGTCCGGTCTCCTGTTTCCTTTTGAGCAGTTCCGGAAGTTTCATCCCGGCGTCTGTGGAAAAGGGACTTGTATGCATGTGTGTGTCAAACATATTTTCTCCATGGGCGAGCTGCCGTTTTACTCCGGCAGCTTTGTGTGTATATATTCTTCTCTGATATCTTCCGGCACCAGACTTCCGCCTGTGGCCCATACCACATGAACCGCACCCTGCATTTTATTTTCCAGACCATTTTTCCGGATGTATTCCTGCAGTTTCGGGTTCCGGTTCAGGAATACCGGTCCCTGAAATGCAGCGCAGGCGCTGGATTCCAGAAAAATGTCCTCCTGTGCCAGCAGGTCTCTCATATATTCATATAATTTATAGTCCCGGACGGTCATGCCGCCGCTGAACATTTTTTTCATGATAGTTCCCACGAAACCGGAAGGTCGTCCCACGGCCAGACCGTCGGCGTGGGTTTTGCCGCTGAGTCCGATGTCCTGAACGGATATCTCATGATTGAGGCCGGTGGCCATCCCCAGCAGCATGCACGGAGCCTGTACCGGTTCCACAAAAAAGCAGTGTACGGCGTCTTTGAATACCTGTTTCAGGCCGAAACTGATGCCGCCTGGCGCACCGCCCACCCCGCATGGGATATAGACAAAAAGCGGATGCTTTTCGTCAATGACGATTCCTTTGTCATGGAACTGTTTCTTGATCCGTTCTCCTGCTGTGGCGTAGCCAAGGAAGAGCGTTCTGGAGTTCTCATCGTCGATAAAATAGCTGTGAGGGTCCGCGTCAGAAAGTTCTCTTCCTTTTTTCACCGCTTCCCCGTAGTCTCCCTCATACTCTTTCACCACAACGCCATGACTCCGGAGCAGTTCCTTTTTCCACTGCTTCGCGTCGGCGGACATGTGGACGATCACTTTATATCCCAGCACGGCGCTGATAATGCCGATACTCAGTCCCAGGTTGCCGGTGGATCCCACCTGAATGGTATAACCGTTCAGGAAGCGCCGCACCTCTTCCTCGCCCAGCTTCTCGTAGTTCTCACCCTCTCCGGGGAATCCGTGCTCTCCACCCAGTTTCTCATAGTCCTTTCCTTCTCCGAGAAATCCGTGGTCTCTGGCCAGTTTCTCTGTATAGTTGAGAACCTCGTAGATGCCGCCCCGGGCTTTTACGGAACCGGCGATGGCCAGATGACTGTCCTCTTTCAGAAAGAGCCGCCCGTCAAGGGCTGCCCCATATTTCTCATTGAGATAGTCTTTCATGGCGTTTATTTCCACCAGCGGAGACTCGATCAGTCCATGCAGCGGTTTTGTCTCTGGAAAATATTTCTCGATGAGGGGCGCGAACCGCAGCAGTCTCTGCTGTGCATCTTCCACGTCGCCGGCGTTAAGCTCGCAGTTTTCCATGCTCTCCGCGAAGGAAGTCTTCTGTGGATTCGCCCAGAATACTTCTTCCCGGCGCTGCATCTGCTTCACCAACGGCTGCTCTGACACAAGCTTTTCAAAGTTTTCCATGTTTTTTCCTCCATGCAGTTTTGTTACGTTTTTCTTTTTTCTTCAGCAACATCAGTTTATTTCTTTGTGCCGCAAAAACTTCAATACAGAAAACCGTAAAGTTTTGTAATTCTCAGGTAAAATTTATTTCTTCACCGGAACCTGAATCTCCAGTACCGTTTCCTCTCTGTCGCTGGAGAGGGTCACGTCAATCTTATATATCTGCAGGATATTGCCGCAAATCCGATATCCTTTTTCTCTGATATAATCTTTCACCTTTTCAAAAGAAGAATCATATTTCTCCAAAGTTCCATTTTTGTAAAGCATACAGACATAGTTCCCTTCGGTGATTTTTTTCAGATATGCTTCATCAGCATTTTTGGGTGAGACAAGTAGCATGGGAACTGCCGAGATCAACTGGTCATTTGGTTCCAGCAGCCGCTCATCCGAGAAGACGCCCACCCGGTCGCTGGCAAGAATCGGTATTTTCTCCCGCACATAATTTTCCAGCATAGTAAATGCCATGGCGTGCTTTTCCCTATCTCCGGACTCTTCTCCTAAAGTGACCATATACCGTTCCGGAAAATATGTCTCAAAGACCGTTTCCATCTCAGGAAGCTCAGACAGACTCTCCAGAAATTTCATTTTTTCAATCAGTATTTCATTGAGCTGTATCTGTTCCTGCAGCTTTTTTTCAAATTCCTGCTGATATCTGCGCAGCATGGAAATGGATTTCTTCAGGTTTCTGTTATTAAAATATTCCTGAATCTCGTGGAGACTCATACCAATTGCCCGCAGCTCAAGAATCGTCCCCAACTTTTCATACTGCCGGATCGAATACATGCGGCGGCCGCTTTTAGTCACATAATCCGGCTTCAGCAGATCAATCCTGTCATAATGACGCAGTGTCTCACTGGTTATGTTCTTCAGTTTCGCCAGTTCTGATATTGATAAAAGGTATCTCACCATCGTATCTCCTTTCCTGTCCCCCATAGATTTCCTGTCTTTCATAGGTTTTATGTTTCTCCTATGTTTTACAGGAATCCTAACGGTTTTCTCTGTAAAAGAAAAAGGAGCTCATCATGAGCTCCTAAAGAAAAATCGGATTAGACCATGCTGTTTTTCCATATCTGTCTATACATTCTACTCTTATGTACTGTTCATTTCCACGCAAAGGAAACTCTGCACGCGTAATATCATCTTTTCCCGATTCCGCTATGACAGAACCACCTGCATTAATGTAATTCCCTGCCATGAAGTTCACCCGGCTCACAGCGCTGCACTCCACAAAAGCTGTGTCATTTTCAATACCCCAGTTGTAGATAGAAGGACCTGCGGAGGAATAATAATTTCCATTGATAATAGCATTAATCACAGACTCGTGATTCAGCGCCTCCGCTTTCACCATGATATATCCGCCAAAGCTGTCTCTGACAACTCCGTCATTATGATTATCGTCTGACGCCGTGGCAAAAATACGCTTTCCATTGCGGAGCATCACATCCCAGCGCAGGGAATCGAATCCTGTGGCGCTCTCATTGACAGTGCCGTAATTATAAATCTCCAGAGCAGTGAGTCCGTCCGTATAAATAAAATCCTCTTCTCTCACTCTGGACCACACCGGATGATTGTATATGGTGATGCATCCATGGGCCTTCAGATCATCCTGAAGCTCCTGTGCGACCTGCGCGCCGTTCCAGGAACCGCAGTACTCTCTTTCCGGATAGTCCTGCAGATGAGAAAAAAGCCCTTTCGCAGCTTTACGCTGCATTTCCTCATTGCCAAGAATCCCATGTATATGATGAATACTTAACCGTTCCGCCCTGTTTTTACTGTCGTCTTTATACAAAACAGCAGACGCCTCAACGGCAGGCAGAATAATGAATTCATCGCAATCGAAATCTCTCCGATAATCCGAAAAAATATTGTGGTCACTAATTGCCAGGAAATCATATCCTTCTTTCTTATAGTACTGCACTACCTCTGCAGGCGTCAAACTTCCATCGGAATCCGTCGTATGGCAATGAAGATTTCCTTTATACCAGTTTCCCTCTTTACTGAAACCTTCCATTTTTTTGATCATAAAATCATACCTCCGGTTATTTTCTATCACATTCTTGTTTTATTTTTCAACCATATTCCTGTAAAATGATTGTAAAAAGACCGGAAACTGCCGGTTAAATTATGTTGACTCACAGCTACGCAGTCCGTGCGCGGCCCGGGTTTGAGCAGTAACCGGAAACCTGCTTTACTCCATCTCCTCCAGTATTTCTTTCAGCTTGCCAAGCACCGCATCTTCCTGCATCGGCGCCAGGACTTCGTAGGCGGCTTTCTTCAGACCTTCGCTGGCGTTGCCCACGGCGTAGCCGTATTTGGCCTTTTCGATGAGAGAAATGTCGTTATCGGCGTTGCCGAATGCGGCTGTCTCCTCATATGTAATGCCATAGTGTTTTTGCAGAAGAGACAGACCTTTTCCTTTGTTACAGCCTTTTTTGGTGAAATCCAGATAACAGCTTCCGGCGATACAGACATCCATCTTATCAGACCAGCGCTCCTTCATAGTCTGCTCCACATCCGCCGGGATACCGTCCGGATGATAGAGAGATACTTTGCTGATATCCGGCAGCACTTTCAAATCCGGTACTTTCTTTGCCTGACATCCGTAGCTGAGTACCACCTGATAGAAATCTTCCATCTTCTCATCAACAATATTCCAATCCGGTTTACAGGCCATAAAGGTAAATCCTCTTTCTTTGAGGTTTTCCAAATCCTTTGCCAATGCCGGATAGTCTCCTTCATCGAATTTCATGGAATAAATAAAATCCCCGGCACTGATATCGGTTCCATTGTCCGCCAGGTAGGCGATCTCTTCCTGAATCGGAGCGAATACTTTTTTGATGCTGACTTTCTGCCGTCCGCTGGCCGCCACAAAGATGACGCCTTTCTCCTGCAGCTTCTTTATTACATCAAAATATTCCGGATTGAGATCCATGGTGCTTTCCGGAAGCAATGTGTCGTCCACATCGGAAATGATTAATTTGATCATATTGAGGTTCTCTCCTTTTTAATTATCCTTTTTACTTTATATTTTAAAGAAATATGGTTCTTTAGATTTTCTCGACAGTTTTAGTTACAGTAAAGCTATTCTTTTTCAAAAATCTTATCTAATGTTTTCTCCATATCTTCAACTAAATTAACAACCAGTGCATTTCCCATCATAAATCTACGTTTCCTTAACGGCATTTCCACCCTTTCATCATTAACCAAACAATATTTTGTATGATCAGTAGGAAATCCTTGAATACGTTCCGTTTCTGTTGCTGTAAGTAATCTTATTCTTCCAGTGATTTTATCTTTCACAATATGTGTTGTTCTACTAAAACCACCTTCTGATGTGAGCATTGTACGTGCCGGCTTGTCTTCCTGATCAATCATTGAAATTGCGCCTTCAGAGAAAACATATTTATGACCTGCTGAACTTGTACGTAACAATTTTTTTGCACCTTTCAGATACTGCCACGTCTGTCTATCCTCTTTTGGAAGACGCTGCTCCGTTTCATCGCTATGTGTAACAGAGGAATCTGTATAATATAATTTTTCTTCTGGAATAAAGTACTGCTCTTCAACTTCCCCAGTTTCCATAACATCTCCTAATGTTATCTGTTTCCCATGGTAATTTGGCATCGTCTTCATTGTGTATATTATTCCATCTTCCATTATTCCTGAATTTTCAAATGCACATTGAAATGTGTCAGATACTTCTCCTACTTCCACTGGAAGTTTTTTAATTTTCATCTTAACGGATTCTACTTTATTTACCGGAAAAGTTTCTGCGAAAAATCCATCTTTTAAAATTACATTTTCTATACATTTTATTTTTTTCTCTTCTTCCAATGTATCTGCGTACCCAATTGTTTTTAATACTCTTTGTGCATATTTTGTATCTTTTTTATAAGCAAAAATAAAAACTCGACGTCGTCTCTGCTGATATCCATATTCCGCAGCATTAATCACACGCCATTCCACTGTATATCCTTCATCACGAAAACATGCGAGCATCACACCAAAATCTCTGCCTCTTTGCTTTGCAGGTGATTTCAAAAGTCTGTCAACATTTTCCAATAATACAAATGGAGGTTTCTTTGCTTCCAATATTTCACGTATTGACCACCATAAAATTCCTTTTTTTCCTTCAATTCCTTTAGATGTAGCTAATGAAGAGGCCACTGAATAATCCTGACAAGGAAAACCACCTACCAGTAAGTTAAAATCAGGAATCGCTGTTTTATCTACATCTTCAATATTATAATTTGTAGTATCATCTCCATTTTTATCTAAGCTTGTTCCAAACCGATATACATAACAGTCATGTGCGTATTGAGTACTTTTTTCTGCCGGCTCCCATTGACTAAACCAAACTGTATCCCATTTTTCTTTTTTCTTATAATCATCTATAGTTTTAATATGATTCAGTCCGCATCTGAAACCACCTACACCAGCAAATAATTCGCAAACTGTTTTCTTCACTCTTTTTTACCTCGTCTTCTTTTTTTTCGAACGATCGTTCTTGAAATATAATAACTTATTTTTATATTCTTGTAAAGATCCTTTTTTACATTTTAATATGATTTTATAAAACTTTGAATCTGCTGTTTCATATATTTTTTTTTAAACCAAAAACATTGTTTCGTCATGTATTCTCCCGTAGGTATACAAATCTCTTTTAAATCCTCCGGAATATTTTTAAGAGTAATAACCTCTGCTGCATTCTTTAACTTTACAGAATTAACACTTTCACAAAAATACTCGCTTGCTCCTGCTTTATTCCTCACATGTGCAACGCCATTAAAATTACTTTTTGGAAAATTATTTTCATAAATAAATATCAATTGACCTTTTTTATTATGTGATATTTTCTGTTTTAACTTTATTCCGTTTTTTATTACTCGTCTTGTTTCCTTCCAAACTTCTTTTACTTTATTTTCATCTTTTTTTGGTATATGCCAAATTAATGCATTATTCAAGATTTCCTTGCCTTCTGTATTCTTTGAAAATAGAACTAACAAAAATTTAGCATCGACCATTTCATCATAAACAATAGATTCCGTCCACTTTTTTTCTTTCAAAAGCTCACCAAAATCAAATACAGAAAAGGACATATCCTGCGTCGGCATCCCCTTTTCATCGACTGTAATCGTTCTCAATTTATAGTTTGCCTTCTGAAATTCATCTGTTTTTTCTAAATCACACTTGCTTTTATAGATTTGTTTAATAATATCATTTTTGTCACTATATCCATTTCGGTAATCTGGAAACTCTTTTTTTAGTGATTCAACCGTTCTTCCCAAATATTTTTTTATAGTTTCAAGTAAAATATCATCAAATTCATTTTCTTTCAGTAAATTAGTATCTGGCAAAATATATGAAATTTCTTCTGAACTCAACATTCTTTCATTAAATAATTTAGTCATATATGATTTTTTAAAAGAATATGCTCTAGGTTTTGCTTTGGGATACCTGATATCATATTTTACTTTTTCATTTCCTCCACTACCTTTTCTCGCAGGGCTTAGATACATAAAATCTCTCTCCGTTAATTCATGAGCTTTTCCCTCTCTAACATATTTAGCTATTTTTTCCCAATCATGCTGGATGATTACTTTATCTCTTTCTGGCAACTGGTCTAGGATAATTTCATCTACCTTTTGGACACTAAACTCTTCACGTTTTTTCCCTTTGATATATTGATAATACATAATAATCAAGTGGTGATTTTTCATCCAAAATCTGCTTTTTTTATATTCCTTCCAATTTTCATCTTTATAATTAATTTTTCCGAGTGATAATCTCTCTTTTGCTCTATACCCTCTGCTATTGATTAAAAAAGGAGTCACTTTTAATTCGATATCTGCTTCTTTAAAGTCTGGTTCAATCTTTTCATTACACGCATAATTAAACCACCCTTCCTCATATGCCTGTCCTATATCTCCTTTTCCGTGTTTCTCTTTTAATCCATTTTCCCTACGAAATTCCTGAGCCAGTTCAAACACTTCTTTAAACGGATGTCCAATTGCTTCTTCTGCTCTTTTTTTTACTTCATCTGGAGTTTTATATTTTTTATTATTCATTAAATATCCTCCAAAAAATTCTTGTTTAATTGTGATAAAATATAACTGTTTTTCAACCAAAAACACTGTTTCGGATACTGCCTTCCATCAGGAAGCTCATATGTATCTTTTACATTTTGTGCATGTGGTCTAACGTGACACACTGGATTTTCTGATGCTTTCGGAAAATTATTGTAATTCTTTCCATTTCTTTTTTCTATCCGAAGACCATCACGAAGTACTTTCTGTGTTTTCTCCCAAACAGATTTTACATTCCCTTCCAAATCACCATAAGGAATATTCCAGAATTGACATCCTTTCAATCTCAATTCATTATCCTGATCAAACTTATAGACAACAAACAAAAATCTCGTTTCCCGCAAATAATTTCCAAATGTAGAGTCATCCCAACTTTCCTCTACTAATTCTTTAAATTTAAAATTTGGAAAAGACATATTTTCTTTTATTTTATTATTTTTCTCGATACGTATAGTCTTAACTACCACATTTGCCTTTTCAAATTCTTCAGCATGATTTCCTTTAATCCCTAATATACGATATGCTAACATCGCTTCTAAACTTTTCGGTTTCTTTTGATATTCTATATGAAATGTATTACATAAACTTGCAACTGTCCAGTTACGATAGGTATCTATTTTTCGCACAACATATTCTTCAAAAGATTCTTCTGCCTTCTCCTTAACAATAGGTTCATATGTACTCTTTCCCGGAATGATATAATTGTTAAGAACATATGTCATATATGAGTTTTTAAAGGCAAATGCGCGTGGTTTTGCTAATTCATCACTAAATGGCTGTTTTCTTCTGTCTTTCGATGTTGCTGCCTTCGGTGCTGCTCCCAAATAAAGAGTATCTCCTTCAGATAATTCATGTGCTTTCCCGTTTCTGATTTTTTCAACGATAACTTTAAAATCGTGTTCTATAATTTTTATATCTTGTTCCGGCGGCGTAAACAGCTTAACATATCCAATACGATAATCTAATCGGTTTTTTATTTCCTTCTGATATAAATAATAGACCAACAAAATCAGGCGAGCCTTTTGCCACATATGGCTATTTTCAAATGTTTCATTAACAACTGAAAAATAGTCAATCATCGTCAATATAAGCCTTTCTTTCGCTACTAATGTTCCATTTTTATTTTGTTTATATGGTGTCACTTTCAGTTCCACACCAGCTTTATAAAAGTCTGGTCTTGCATCATTATTTGTCTGATAGTGAAAAAATCTTTCTTCTATTAGTTCTCCCAAACCACCTTTTCGTTTTTTATTCTCATGTTTTACTTCGTAATTTGATGTTTCTCTGACAACCGACGCCTTAGTAATATCGTCTTGTCTGCATACATCCGCAAATGTCTTCCCAATTAATTTTTTTGCATAGTTTTCAATAGAAATAGGGTCAGTTTCATCATATTCTTCTAAATAGTTTATCATTTACATTTCCTCTTCATCACGTACTTCTTCCATTATCTGATCAAAAATTGTCTCTTCTATCACTCGAACACACTGTTCTGTATCTCTTAGAATATCTTTTCCCCAAAAATGTATCACTGTCCAACCCATAAAATTCAATTGTCTGTCTTTTTCTTCATCCCTCTCCATATTTCTCTCTATTTTTTTAACCCAGTAATCCGGATTTTTTCCTTTTTCTAATTTAGGCTTCAGTATTTCCCAGTTTTTCCCATGAAAAAATTCACTATCACAGAAAATTGCAATGTGATACTTTGTCAAAACGATATCCGGTCTACCTGGTAATTTTTTATAATTTTTCCGATAACGAAATCCCCTATGCCACAATGCTTTTCTCAGAGCAATCTCTATACTTGTATCTTTGCCACGTATCTTACTCATATTTTTATGACTTTTCTCCGTGACTTCTCCATGAAAACGTGGTTCTTTTTTTGGCATAATCCTTTCACCTTCAATACATTATTATTCATTTTATTTTAACAAAGTAATGACTGCTATTCAATTCTTTGCTCAAAGAAAAAAGTCTCCATCCCCACTACCTTTTCATCCTGAATTAAAAACAGCCGCCTCCAAAAATGGAAGCGGCTGAATCGTTCAATATTTATTTTACTCCAAGAGTATTTAATTCGATTAGTTCAGAATAAACCAATACTTATACGAATTACTCTACGATAGAAGCAACACGGCCTGATCCAACAGTACGTCCACCTTCACGGATAGCGAATGTAAGACCCTGCTCCATAGCTACTGGGTGAATCAGCTCGATTGTCATCTCTACGTTGTCACCAGGCATGCACATCTCTGTTCCTTCTGGAAGAGTGATAACACCTGTAACGTCAGTTGTACGGAAGTAGAACTGAGGTCTGTAGTTGTTGAAGAAAGGAGTGTGACGTCCACCCTCGTCTTTTGTTAATACGTATACCTGAGCGGTAAATTTCTGATGGCATGTAACGCTGCCTGGCTGAGCCAGAACCTGTCCACGCTGGATCTCTGTTCTCTGAACACCACGAAGAAGAGCACCGATGTTGTCACCAGCCTGAGCTTCGTCAAGAAGTTTACGGAACATCTCAACACCTGTTACAACAACTTTACGTGTTTCTTCTGTGATACCAACGATCTCAACCTCATCGGATACGTGCAGTACACCACGCTCTACTCTACCAGTAGCAACAGTACCACGACCTGTGATGGAGAAGATATCCTCGATAGGCATCAGGAATGGTTTGTCTGTGTCACGCTCTGGGTCTGGAATCCACTCGTCAACAGCGTCCATGAGCTCAAGAATCTTGTCGCCCCACTCGCCGCTCGGATCTTCCAGTGCCATAAGTGCGGAACCCTGGATGATTGGAGTGTCATCTCCTGGGAACTCGTACTCATTTAAGAGCTCGCGAATCTCCATATCTACTAACTCTAATAACTCTTCGTCGTCTACCATGTCACATTTGTTCATGAATACAACGATGTAAGGAACACCTACCTGACGGGACAGAAGGATGTGCTCTTTTGTCTGAGCCATAACACCGTCTGTAGCAGCTACTACGAGGATAGCACCATCCATCTGAGCAGCACCTGTGATCATGTTCTTAACGTAGTCGGCATGACCTGGGCAGTCAACGTGTGCGTAATGTCTCTTCTCTGTCTCGTACTCAACGTGAGCTGTGGAGATTGTGATACCACGTTCTCTCTCTTCCGGAGCTTTATCGATGTTATCGAATGCTACGGACTCACCAAGACCTAATCTCTCGTGAAGAGTCTTTGTGATAGCAGCTGTTAAAGTTGTTTTACCATGGTCAACGTGTCCGATGGTACCAATATTACAATGTGGTTTAGTTCTTTCAAACTTAGCTTTAGCCATTTGAATTTCCTCCTTAAATATACGCCCCGACGGGCTGATTTAATAATACACATTCTGCCGCTCGGCCTGTCTGACCGAGCAGGCTCTGGTCATAGCCAAGCCGCGGCTTCTCTTAGCCGCACCTGCTATGATTATATTTCATTTTAAGTTGATTTGCAAGTAAAATTTGGTTCTTATTTGTATATTCTACTTACATAATTCTTACGAAATTATTTGCTCCGCGCGTCCAGAATCTTCTCCTGTACATTTTTCGGAACTTTTTCATAGTGATCGAAGAACATGGAGTAGTTACCACGTCCCTGTGTTCTGGAACGCAGGTCTGTGGAGTAACCGAACATCTCGGATAACGGAACGAATCCATGTACGATACGTCCGCCGCCCACATCTTCCATTCCTTCGATACGTCCACGACGGGAGTTGATATCACCGATAACGTCACCCATGTACTCTTCCGGCATGGTTACGTCAACCTTCATGATAGGCTCCAGTAATACAGGGTCTGCTTTCTTCATAGCGTCCTTGAAGGCCAGGGAACCTGCTACCTTGAAGGCCATCTCGGAGGAGTCGACCTCATGGTAAGAACCGTCGTAAACAGTAGCGTGTACGCCTACTACAGGGAATCCGCCAAGGATACCTGCTTTGGCTGCATCTTCGATACCAGCGCCGACAGCCGGAATGTATTCCTTAGGAATAGCACCGCCGACAACCTCGGAATCGAACTTAAATGTCTCTTCGCCGTTGACATCCATCGGCTCGAAACGTACTTTACAGTGACCGTACTGACCACGTCCACCGGACTGTTTAGCGTACTTGGAATCCACATCCACAGCTTTTGTGAAGGACTCTTTGTAAGCAACCTGCGGAGCGCCGACGTTTGCTTCTACCTTGAACTCACGAAGCAGACGGTCTACGATGATCTCCAGATGGAGCTCACCCATACCGGCGATGATGGTCTGTCCTGTTTCTGTATTGGTATGAGCACGGAAGGTAGGGTCCTCTTCAGCAAGTTTTGCCAGAGCCTCACCCATCTTGCCCTGACCTGCTTTTGTCTTAGGCTCGATAGCCAGCTCGATAACCGGTTCCGGGAACTCCATGGACTCCAGGATAACCGGATGCTGCTCGTCACAAATCGTATCACCAGTAGAAGTAATCTTAAATCCTACTGCTGCAGCGATATCTCCCGCATATACTTTATCAAGCTCTGTACGTTTGTTGGCATGCATCTGAAGGATACGTCCAACACGCTCTTTTTTGCCTTTTGTGGCATTTAAAATGTAGGAACCGGAATTCATAGTACCGGAATATACACGGAAGAATGCCAGCTTACCTACGAACGGGTCTGTCATGATCTTGAATGCCAGAGCTGCAAACGGAGCATCGTCAGAAGATTCTACGGATACTTCGTTGCCGTCCAGGTCAACACCCTTGATGTCTTCTACATCGGTAGGTGCCGGTAAATATTCGATGATAGCGTCCAGAAGCTTCTGTACACCTTTGTTTCTGTAGGCTGTACCACAGCATACAGGAACCATGGAACAATCACATGTTCCTTTACGAAGAGCAGCTTTCAGCTCTTCGACAGATGGCTCTTCACCCTCAAGGTATGCCATCATTAAATCGTCGTCAGATTCGCAGATCTTCTCGATCATATCGGTACGGTAAAGTTCTGCGTCATCCTTCATGTCTTCCGGAATATCAACGATGTCGATGTCCTCGCCCTTCTCATCGTTATAGATGTAAGCTTTCATCTCCATCAGGTCGATGATTCCCTTGAAATCATCTTCTTTTCCGATAGGAAGCTGAATCGGGATCGCATTCTTTCCTAATCTTGTTTTAATCTGCTCTACTGCGCCGTAGAAGTCCGCACCCATGATATCCATCTTGTTGATGAATGCCATACGAGGTACGTTGTAAGTGTCTGCCTGACGCCATACGTTCTCGGACTGTGGCTCAACGCCGCCCTTCGCACAGAATACGCCGACAGCACTGTCCAGTACACGAAGAGAACGCTCTACCTCAACGGTAAAGTCCACGTGTCCCGGTGTATCGATAATGTTGATACGATGCTCTAACGCACCGTCTTTTGGTCTGCAGTTTTCCTGTAAAGTCCAGTGACATGTTGTGGCAGCGGAAGTGATTGTAATACCTCTTTCCTGCTCCTGCTCCATCCAGTCCATGGTAGCAGTACCTTCATGAGTGTCACCAATCTTGTAATTCACGCCAGTATAATAGAGGATACGCTCTGTCAATGTTGTCTTACCAGCATCGATATGGGCCATAATACCAATATTTCTGGTTCTCTCAAGTGGATATTCTCTTCCAGCCAAGTCTCTTTCCTCCTATTAGAATCTGTAATGTGCGAAAGCCTTGTTAGCTTCTGCCATCTTATGCATATCTTCTTTCTTCTTTACAGATGCGCCTGTGTTGTTTGCAGCATCCATAATCTCTTTCGCCAGTCTTTCTTCCATGGTTCTCTCGCCTCTCTTACGGGAGTAAAGAGTAATCCAACGAAGAGCCAGAGTCTGACGTCTGTCCGGTCTTACATCGATAGGTACCTGATAAGTAGCACCACCGATACGTCTGGATTTAACTTCCAGAGCCGGCATAATGTTGTTCATGGCATCGTTGAACACTTCAAGAGCATCCTTGCCTGTCTCCTGTGCTACGCGCTCAAATGCACCGTAAACGATTCTCTGAGCAACGCCTTTCTTACCATCTAACATGATGTTATTGATAAGCTTTGTTACCACTTTGTTATTATAAATAGGATCCGGTAATACATCCCTTTTTGCAATATGTCCTTTACGTGGCACGGTTCTTCCCTCCTTAATTAAAACTTTCTGATTCTCTCAGATATTAAATCATCGGTACTCACGGAGAAATATTTCTCCAATGTTCATGCTCGGACTGCGATCTATATTTACCTGCAACCAACAGAGAAAATATTGCTATTCCGGCATTGATTCATACTGTCTTACCCAGCGTGGGTATACTTCGGTACATTCTTTTTGTACCGGAAGTCAGTGCCTGATAAGGCTTATTTTTTAGGTCTCTTAGCGCCGTATTTGGAACGAGCCTGTTTTCTGTTGGCTACGCCGGCTGTATCAAGAGTACCTCTGACGATATGGTATCTGGTACCTGGTAAGTCTTTTACTCTTCCGCCTCGGATCAGCACAACGCTGTGCTCCTGAAGGTTGTGGCCTTCACCCGGGATATAGCTTGTTACCTCGATACCGTTGGAAAGACGAACTCTGGCAATCTTACGAAGCGCTGAGTTAGGCTTCTTAGGAGTTGCTGTCTTAACTGCAGTACATACACCACGTTTCTGTGGTGAGCTGGCATCTGTTGCTCTCTTCTTTAAGGAGTTAAATCCTTTCTGAAGTGCAGGCGCCGTGGATTTCTTTGCTACAGACTGTCTTCCTTTTCTCACTAACTGGTTAAAAGTAGGCATTCTGAATTTCACCTCCATACATATTTTCTAATGTGGTTGCCTGATAGTTTCTTCTGGCATATTGCCTCATGGACAAATCATCTTGATTATATCCAATTGCGGGCGCAGTTATACGCCCGCACACAATTCTAGATTATATCGGTATTCCCAGCCTTTGTCAAGAGTCTATTTACTAAGAAAACCTTTGTCCGCCAGACTTTTTCTTCTACGACATCATCTTATCTTTTACAACAAAGACCGCGGCTCTTTCGCCGCGGCCCTTTGTCCGTATCTATCTGTCTTTATTATTGTGTCACATTTTCTGACGAAAACAGGATATCGCCTTACTCTTCTGTGTGAACCTCGTCCATGGAAAGCACGGCTTCCTCCGCCATATTTTCCTTGGTCTCATCTTCCAGGGAAGTGTAACCTTCTTCATAATCAAACTCATCCAGCTCCTCTTCCTCGATCTGAGGGGCTGCGCTGGTGTTCAGATGAAGATTACGGTACTTCTTCAGGCCGGTTCCTGCCGGGATCAGTTTACCTAAAAGTACGTTCTCTTTCAGTCCGATCAGCGGGTCGATCTTTCCTTTGATTGCTGCATCGGTCAGAACCTTTGTGGTTTCCTGGAAGGATGCGGCTGACAGGAAAGAGTTTGTCGCCAGAGAAGCCTTTGTGATACCAAGGAGTGTCTGCTCGGCGGTTGCCGGCTCTTTGCCCTCGGCAATAAGCTCTTCGTTGGTCTTCTCGAACTCCAGAATATCTACCAGTGAACCCGGCAGATACTGACTGTCTCCCGCCTCGTCGATGCGGACTTTCTTGAGCATCTGACGAACGATGATCTCAATGTGCTTATCATTGATATCAACACCCTGCAGACGGTATACTCTCTGTACCTCGCGCATCATGTAATCCTGAACGGCGCGGACGCCTTTGATCTTCAGGATATCATGCGGATTGACAGAACCTTCCGTCAGCTCGTCGCCGGCTTCCAGATACGTTCCGTCGAGAACCTTGATTCTCGCACCGTACGGGATAACATAGGACTTGGATTCGCCTGTGTCATTATTCGTAACGATAATCTCCCGTTTCTCTTTGGTTTCTTTTACTTCTGCGTATCCGCCGATCTCGGTGATAATAGCAAGACCCTTCGGCTTACGTGCCTCAAAAAGCTCCTCCACACGAGGAAGACCCTGTGTGATATCATCACCGGCTACGCCGCCGGCGTGGAAAGTACGCATGGTAAGCTGTGTACCAGGCTCACCAATGGACTGAGCGGCGATGATGCCGACTGCCTCACCCACCTGCACTGCCTGACCGGTTGCCAGGTTGGCGCCGTAACATTTAGAGCAGGCGCCTGTATGAGACTTACAGGTGAGCATCGTTCTGATCTTCACCTTGGTGTATCCGGCCTTTACGACCTCAGAAGCACGTTTTGCGGTGATCATGCAGTTGGCCGCCACGATCATATTACCGTCCGCGTCTTTATAATCTTCTGCGGCGTAGCGTCCTGTGATACGCTCCTCAAGAGTCTCGATTGTCTCTTTTCCATCCATGATGGACTCCACATACATGCCCGGAATCTCAGCAGCTCCCTCGCAGCAATCCTGCTCGCGGATGATAAGCTCCTGTGATACGTCAACCATTCGACGGGTCAGGTAACCGGAGTCGGCTGTACGAAGCGCCGTATCAGACAGACCTTTACGGGCTCCATGAGCGGAGATGAAATACTCCAGTACGTCCAGACCTTCACGGAAGTTGGACTTGATCGGAAGTTCGATAGTACGTCCTGATGTATCCGCCATCAGACCACGCATGCCGGCCAGCTGTTTAATCTGCTGGTTGGAACCACGGGCTCCGGAGTCGGCCATCATGTAAATGTTGTTGTATTTATCCAGTCCGTTGATCAGCTTGTCGGTCAGCTCCTCATCGGCTGCGAACCATGTCTGGACAACGGCTTTGTAACGCTCTTCCTCTGTCATGAAACCACGGCGGTACTGTTTGGTAATGTACTCTACCTGTTTCTGAGCATCTTCGAGAATCTGCGCTTTCTCCTTCGGCACGGTCATATCGGAAATGGATACGCTCAATGCGCCGATGGTAGAATATTTATAACCTAAAGCCTTGACGTCATCAAGTACCTCGGCAGTCTTTGTGGTGCCGTGTACGCTGATACACCGGTCAAGAATCTGTTTTAACTGTTTCTTTCCGCACTGGAAGTCAATCTCCAGCTTCAGGAAGTTCTCCGGATCGGAACGGTCTACGAAGCCCAGGTCCTGCATGATAACTTCATTGAACAGGATACGTCCCATGGTACAGTCGACGATACGGCTTCCCATGGTGCCGTCCGGTCTTCTTCCTCTTCTCTTTACCTTGATCTTGGAATGAAGAGTGATCACTCCGTTCTCATAAGCAAGGAATGCCTCGTTCTCTGATTTGAAGCATTTGCCTTCGCCCTTCTCTCCCTCTTTCTCCATAGTCAGATAGTACACACCGAGGACCATATCCTGAGAAGGAACGGCAACCGGCGCACCGTCGGACGGTTTCAGAAGGTTGTTCGGGGACAGCAGAAGGAACCGGCACTCAGCCTGCGCTTCCACAGAAAGCGGCAGATGCACAGCCATCTGGTCACCGTCGAAGTCGGCGTTGAAGGCGGTACATACCAGCGGATGGAGCTTGATTGCTTTACCTTCCACCAGAATCGG